>Ga0099824_1008915_pt1 | contig 12577 bp, 9 predicted proteins | sample SiratrowhiteBW_FD_76837 | JGI IMG/M metagenome (GOLD analysis project Ga0099824, IMG submission 76837) | Root nodule microbial communities of legume samples collected from California, USA - Siratro white BW | ecosystem: Host-associated > Plants > Roots > Nodule | place: USA: California... | reverse complement strand
TTCACGGACATAGGGCTGCACCCACAGCGTCGCCTGCAAGATCATGGATTTCCACCATGCATCGTACATCCGATTGACCACTTCAGGTGAATGCCCCTTCTTGGCGAGGAACGGCTTCATCGTCGTGACGATCGACGCGGAGAATGCGAGAAGATCGCGCGCGCGGATATGACCCAGGGTATGTCCGTTGTCGGTCCTGTTCTTCTTGGTGCGGTGGTGGCGCAGGCCGATCTCATATTGATAGTCGAGCCAAGCCTTGTCGTACTTTGCCCGCACGGTGTCGTGAATCCACTGGCCAAAGCGCTTAGCCACGGCGCTGGCATACTCGGTATCGACCTTGTGCGTTTGCGGGTCTTCGTCATAGGCGCGAAGATGAGCATGGTCAAAGATGATACCGCGCCAGACCTGCAACAGATCTTGCACCTGGTCCTCCAGGATTTCACCGGAAAGCCGCAGATAGACAATGTCCTCTTCAGAGAAGAGCGCGGATTTCTTCAACTCCTCCCATTCCTCCATGGAAATCGGCGACTTGGCCACCTTGTCGGACCCGAGATCGTAACCGGGAATCTTCTGCTGATGCTGTTGTTCGCGCGGAGCATCCATGGCTCTTCCTCCTTGCTGGTGAACAGGACGATGCGCAGTAGGTCCGGCGCGCGCCGTCGGTGCCTCGTCGAGCCCATAGTGTTGCTCGCGCGGATCGAGCTTCTCGGCGCGTCTTTGGAGCGTCTGATCCTCCATGCTGCGCGAACGCGCGCATTCGGAATTCGTTGCAAGCGCGCAGGTCCAAAAATGAGGGACGCTGACCTCCAGGGAATGCAGACCTCCGGGGTCGCGTGCGGGGCCGGACTAGGTGTCCTATGAAGTGATTTGTCCCTGCTGAAGTGTCCCGGACACTACGACTCACGCGCCATCCGTCGCCTGCACGCGCGCGAACTCGTGCGGCATCTCGCAGCGACCAACTCGATCGCATGCGTGCAGCTAAAGACGCTCCACGTTCACAATCGATATGCTTGATGGAAATTGCACCCTCTGCCCCGTCCTGGCGGCGGACCCTGTGGACCTGCTAACGCTCGCGGGCAGCACTGAGAGCAGCTCGGGCCAGCACCTGTGCTGCCGAATCTCCGATTCTCTTAAGATTGCTTGCTCGCTCGAGCCGAACAGGTCAGCGGGGGTCAGTCAGGGCGCGCATATAGCGCTGTAAAATAACAAAAAGTGGCGCACCCGACACGATTCGAACGTGTGACCTTTGCCTTCGGAGGGCAACTCGACCGGTGAGTAGGCTTGGCGTCTCTCTAACGAAAAGTCTCAAAAGTACCTGAAAACACAGGCGATCACGAACGATAGGATAGGGCGATACCCTCCCTATGGTCAAGCCGCGAGCCTCCGATTTGGTGTGACCGTGTGACCGCGCTGTGACCGCGTGGCGTGGCGGACGAGGCTAGGTACGGGGGAATGTGCACCGATTTTTGTATTAGATGCCCCCACAAAAAATTCTGCAACTTTCGAGTGAATAACATGGTTTCCGGCCGATACGTACTGACCTGATCGCAGCTTTTCCTATAGGTTGCACCATACAACCTAAAGCATCGGCTACGTCGTCCCAACTATCGAAGTGAGGCAATCGCCTTGCGTACTATGCTCTTTGCAATCTTTGGAGAGAGGCGAGCTTTCTGGAAGCTGCGGAATCAGTTTTCCTACCTTGGTTTCGTTTTCCGTCGTAGCGCGTTCGGCGCCAAAATGCGCTTCAGGGAGAACAGTACTCAGACGGGAACATTTCTGAGGCTTAGTGTCTCAACCTTCGCCGCAATATTCGCTTCGGTCTTGCTCGCATCCGTTACTCAGTTTCTAGATCCGCTGCTTGACGACTACTACAAGCATACGCGTCTGGTCATCCTGAATGATGTTTACTCTACGCTTCTTGCGACCATCGCCGGAATGGGTGGGGTCTTTATTGGCCTGTATTATGCGGCGACCATCGCGATCTCGGGCGCGATCTATGCGCGCGTACCCAACAATATTAGGGATTTGCTAGCCCGAGAACGCGTTGGCAACGTGTATATGCGCTTCCTTGCGCTTCTCACTTATACAAGCGTAGTTCTTCTCTCAATGAAGGCTGCTGGCTTTGCGCCTCATAGGCTCGGCGCGTTCGTGGTGTTGATGGGCGCTGGCATTGCCGTGATTGCGTTTGTGAAGCTCGGGGCACGTGCGTTCTATCTTTTCGACCCGACCAGCTTGGCAAGCGAACTCGTCCAGCAAATTAAACGATCCTATAGTCTAGTTGGTCCCCGACAATTTCGCTGGTTGGACCCGTCGTTCCAAAATCATGCATATCGGACGGCGCGGCAGTCGCTCGATACCGTCGAGGCGCTGGCGGAGATTACCGGCAAGGAAGACAAACTAAACGCGCAGCCCTATGCCGCTCTTTGCGAAAATCTCCTGTTTCTGCTTGCAGACTACAGTGGTCAAAAGAGGAAAATCCCTACCGACAGCAGATGGTATCCTAGGCAGTACGATCATGCTGACTGGTATCGTTCCAACGATGCGAATACCTCCCTAAGTTCTCAAGGCGGGGGAAGGCTGAACCCGAAAGAGGTTAGCGACGCTCAATGGCTTGAGGGATCGATTCTTGCCATCGTGCACGATGGTTTCCTCAAGAATGTCAATGATGGGCGATACGATCTGTCCACGCGGCTTGTTCAAGGGATCGATATTCTAGTGCGTTCGCTTGGTCGCGCGCACGAAGTGTCTGCCGGATTCAAGATCATCGACGATCTAGCAACGAGCTACGCAAAAGCTCTTCTTCCAAAGAAGATCGAAGGCGCTGAGTTCGAATCGATAGAGGTCGTCGCTCTAGCCGATGCAATGGCAACGATACCAATCACACTGTTCTTGGCCTACGTCGAGGCAATAGTGAAAGATAGTCGGGATGCAATCTTCAAGAGCGTCAAGTCAATAAGTTGGAACTCGAGAAGTGAGATCTACGAACATGGGTTGCCGAGGCATCTTCTGCCTCAACTCGAATGGCTGTATCCACGCATTGAATTTGAACGTCGCACAGAGACGTCTAGGAGCAGCCCGGACTGGTACGTGTTTGAACTAGTTCGTCAGGCGGCGTGCGAAAACCTTAAGCTCTCGCTCAGCGCTCTTATTGTTACTGCACAGGAGGTCTTTGATAAATGGTTGGCGTTCGCTGCCGAGCAAGGCGCCTACTGGGTAAGAGCTGCAATTATAGACCGCGAAGCGGAGTACTGGTCAAAGGTTGACTACCAGTTTTACCGACTGCGCCGTCATTGGGATGAGCTGAGCGCTGATAACCGAATCGAGAGCCTCCCTTGGCCACAGGTTAATTTCGATGATCTAGAAGAGCGTAAGGCGCGCCGCAAAAAGTTTTTATCAAAAATGATGGCTGAAGAATCCACTCGTTTGGGGGCGCTAAACCGACCGTCTGCCTACCCCGATTTTGCAGGCCAATTCCTCCACTCAGTTGGAGAGCGGTTGCTCGCCGCTCTCGTTGATAATGATGCCGAGACCGTCAATGAGAGCTTCGGGTACTACTTTGTAAGCAGTTTGATGCAGTTCGATCACCTGAGGGCAAAGGCGGATTTTCAAGACTGGCGAGGAGTATCCGCGATGAAAGTCGCGATAGCTCCGGTCTTGGATTTGATGAGTGCAAGTGGGTACGGCCTGCTGCTCGCAGAGGTGCATGACAACCCCAACCTTGCGAGCCGCATCATTGATGTTTGGAATGACTACTTGGATAGTTCGAAAGGCGGTGGCGCCGATGTGCTCACGCTGCTGCTTTCGGCGATCTCAATAACAGATTCTGCATTCGAGATTGCGCATCGATCTCTGATTCGGACGGCTTGGCTCCAATCGGTTGCGCGCGAGCTCAGGAAAATTAAGCGGCGCAATATCAGAGTTGGGGGCAGCTTTGGTGGAATACATCGGAGCGTGGCGGACCATGAAAGTGCTCTCGTTCGAGTGTTTGCGGAGCCAGACTTTTTGCCAAGTTACGATGGAATCGATGTCTTCGTAGAGATGTTGCTTAAGAAGAGAGCGGATACTGCCGGCGTCGCAATTGCGCCTCGTCGGCTAAGACTGGGCGAGACTATCGCTCGGGAAAAGAAAAGGTGGTCTCAGGCCGAATCGCGTGTAGCTCATGACGAGCAAGAGTTCGATGACGAGGAAGAATAGAGTGTCCGCGAGATCGCGCGCGCAGCTACGCTCGACTTTGCGAGCTGTAAGTCACTTCCCTAGTCTAAGGGAGAGCCCAATCGACGTTAGTCCAAGCGCGTCGATGTTCATTCAAGACATTCCACTGTCCATAATGCCGATCAATTCAAGAGTCGGTACATACGACGCAAAGATTACCGGGGAACCTCGCGATGTTGCGCAGGCCGTAGATCTTCTCCAAGTGTTCGTTCGATACAACCGAACAAACATAAAGGAGTTGATCGCTGATGCAGTCACTGAGATTGCAAGGAGTCTTGCCTGGTATGGAAGAGCCTCTTACGAGATCTCAAAATTCGAGGGGGATGATTCCCCTGGCGTCGAATTGACGAGTTTCACGCCGCGTCGCCTAGTTGTTACGCCTTGGTTCTGCGTGCAAGTTGTGCCACGTGCGGAGAGGGACCGGCTGAAGAAGACATTCGTCGTTATTCCAAGGAGCGATGTTTGGATTGTGGAAATGCCGAGGAGCCTTGGTGGCTACCGGGGGTATCGCAGGATACTGCGAGCCTTAGCTCGCTTCCACACCACAGCTCCGGCCTTCTGGATGAAAGATTTAGAGGTCTCTCAAAGGAACGCCTCTCATTTTGATTTTTCGGTTTATCGGCGCGAAACGGAAGTGCTGCAACGCCGGATAACGCGTCGGTGGGGATGGAATCATCGTGATCTGACCTCGGATAACTGGACAGAATTTGCCCTGTTCTATCGGATAATGACGTTTAGGGCGTCTCAAGCGCTACTTAGAGAGCACATTTTGCTTGAGCTAAATGCCCTGTTAAAGCGTCTCGCCATCAAGGCAGAAATTGAGATTTCCGGTCTGGCGACCTCGGAGAATATCTTCGGCTTGAGGAGCGAGATGACTTTTGGGAACATCTCCTACGCCAAAGCATACGAGGTGACTTCTGTCTGAGCGTCATCTCAGCCATCTGTCCGATTAGTGCTCTGCTCTTTAAGAAAGGAAGCGGGATAGCTTCTTCCTCAGGCGCTCTCGTGGCCAGGTGGGTACAGGAATGGGCACCCTCTGTGCAGTGCGGGTGTTGGCGTCGCCTGACGATGACGGGTATGAACGGCGCAGGGGTGTGCCATTATTCTAAGAACGGAACAATATGACCGCTGTTGAGGAATGGACCGACGACGAGCTTAGGGCCGCTGTTGGCGTGTATTTAGAAATTCTCGAAGATGAATTAGCTGATCGGCCCATCAACAAGACGGCCCGGCGAGATCAATTGCTCTCGGGCGAGTTGAATCGACGAACGGCAAGCTCGATTGAGTATCGTTTGCAGAATATCTCTCATGTGCTTGAAACTATGGGGCGGCCGCGCATCGCCGGCTACGCGCCAGCAGCCAATGTCGGCTCAGGGGTGAAGAATCGCATTGAAGGAATCATCCGAGAGCTATCGAAAGTTCAAGGAGCAATCCGCCTCCGTGAGGTCGTTCCAAATATTGATCTCTTGATGGGCGTGAAGGCGGTCTTTGGTCCGATAAGTTCACACGTGCTTTGCTTTGGTGGGCGCGGCGAGGTGGAAAACACCAAGCAGTATTATTCCGTGCCCGCTGGCGCAGCATCGCGAGCAAGCACCCAACCATACGTGATCACAATTGGAGGTGGAAGGAACGTAAGGGATGGTTACGAAGGACGCGTACTCAATGTCGCGCGACTCTCAAGAGTGTACGGACCGACCCGCCTATTGATACCTGATCCAGACGAAGTGGAGCGGCTTGCGCAGTGGCCAGTTGCCATCGCGTTACACGACGTGTGGAGGTTTGTTGATCAACCTCGGATCGTTGATGATCTAGGTATGCCAGATAGAACGATTTTAGCCGGCGCCCAAGATGGGATCATCCGCCCGCTGGAAAAGCTGGAGCGATTGTGGGATGTGCTTGAGGGGCAGACTGTTGAGTTGGCGAAACTGCCGCCGCCAGCAAATTTCTACGAGAGCGATCAGCCTACATTGGTTGGCAATGTGTTGCCCGGTCTACCCAGCCGTATGTGGGGGGAGGAAGGCAAGCGAATTTGGAACCTACAAAGCAAAACTGAACGCGATCCGCGTCTCAGTCGCGATGCAAAGCGACTAAATTTCGCAAAGTATGGCGTCTGTACTTGCGAGGCTTGTTATTTTAAGCATTCCGACCAAGCCATGTTCGACGCGCACCACCCAACGCCTCTCGCAATAGGATCGCGGACTACCTTTGCTGAGCACCTCGAAGTGCTGTGTCCTACATGCCACCGCCGCGCGCATCGTAGCAAAGATAGACTACGCCCATTTACGTTGCAGGAACTAAAGTAATGGGCCGCGTTCGGTAGGAAGTAGCCCCTTTCAGTGCGGCTTGTCCTCCTACGGGAGAACTTCCAAACTGGATCATTGCAAAATCTAAGTGGTCTACCCACCCCCCGATTGCCCCGTAGCGTCGATTTGTGGGGCGTGGCACGCGCTAGCTTTCGACAGCGAATACAATGACTTCCTCCAGTGTATAAAAATGGCTTTGAGAGAGTGCGCGAATCGGCTCAATTCAATCAATCGGCTTCGAATTTATTGCGCGTAACAGTTTTCGCTCCGTCTCCATTCATTTGTTCATACTGGTGAAGGAGCTGACATGAGCCGAAAGAACTCACTGACCTTTCGACGCGGTACGACCACGGTCATCGTTGAAGGATGTTACGCGCTCACCTGTTTTGTAATAGTCGCTGTAACATACATCGTACTCTCACCTATTCGTCTCGCCGGCCAAAGTATCAATCGTCTCACCGGCGGCCTGCTGCTCACGTACGACAAAGACTAGCATTGGCTCCCGCTTGTGAGTTCTGCCGGGTTGCACAACTGAACAAAAGACAGATGCATGGGCGCATTTGAGGACGGGGCGCTAGGCCCCGCCCTTTCTCAGATTCTCGCTTCGCCACAGCGGTTGCAGGTTGCTGAAGTGACACAGCGCGATCAATTCGCTCAGCGCTCGGGCTGACGAAAGCGGCCTGACATGATCGACCTCCCATTGGCGATATGTCTCCCAACACATACCCCTACGAAACCGGCCTGCGATGTGGTCGCGCAACTCGGGATGGTCGCAGCCGACTGCATTAGCGGGGCTCGCGCGGCCCCTGAGAGCCATGCCAGTCCGTCTTAGTGTATTGCGATACATTCTGAACGACGGGTCTGTGACGCCTCTGAGGGCTTCTCGCTGGCGTGCCTTAATGGCATTGCAGGCGACGCATTGCCGGTTGCTCACGAACCGTTCGGCTCTATGGCCCGCTTTGCACGGCAGGCCAGTATAGAAACGAGAAAGGCCGCTCGCGGCGGCCTCTGTTCTTGTCATTGTACTTAGGTTGTAGGCACCGCCGTACCCAATGCCTATGCTTTCACAAAGTATGCTTCCGCTCCTTGTCCGCGCTGTGGATAATAGCTCACGCCAAGAGCATCGAGGTTTAGGCGCTCGGCCGATGATGGACACTGAATCCGCTTGATAAACCTGTCTAGCGATGCCGATGATATGCCGCTGGCTGATTGTACTTGCGCTTTTGTGTAGACATCCGGCCGGGCGTTCGTGAACAGTTCAAGGAGCGCCTCCGTAGTAGGTACTGTGCGCTTCTTCCGTTTAGCGAACTCGACCTGCCAACCGATCATTCGAGCGCCAGGCAGGCTGCTCACGACTGCGGAAAGGACCGCATCGCCGTCCGTACCGTTTGGCAGCAACAAAAAGACCGATGTAGGTTTGCAACGGCCTGCGCTGTCTATGGCGCGACGCATCCGCACACGATGAATAGCTTGGATTGCACTTGCGGCCATATGGCCGCGATGCAAGGTGGCTAATACATCGTCGTACTCTTTGGTATGCCGGGTTGCTGGTGTCTGTAGCCATTCCGTTGTTTGTGCTCCAAGCAGTGCCTGAGCGATATTGGCCGGGGTGGCTCCATCCAAATAGGGTAGGCCGAGTAGCGCCACAGCTTCGTGTGTATCCCAATCGTTCCTTCCATCTATTTCGCCGTAGTGTGCAAGGCTGACCCGAGGCAGTGCGGTAACGTCAACCTTCTCACGGGCGATTTTGTGCAGGCAGACTAGAATACGTTCGGCATTCGGTAGTGCGGCCTCAATCGCTTCCCTGTACTGAGGCCACAGCTTTTCGACGTGGTCCGCCATATAGCCTTTGCCGGCCTTGTGGCCCCGCGCCACATATAACTTCACGTTATCGTAGTTCCGTACATTGGCCGGAGCGGCGATGACGTTTGCCGGTGGGGAAAGAAGTCCATATCCCGGATATACTGCTGCGGTAGCGTCGAGAATGATGCCGGAGCCGTCGCGAAGTGAAGGATGCAGTGTTGCCGAATTTAGCTGCGCGATCTTGTTACGATAGCTGATCCAAGCCCAGCCGTTGGATTGTATCGCTTCAATGGCGGAAAGGGTCTTCTGCACAACCGCTCGTAAGGAGGTCTTTGTCGGGCCGCACTCTACAGCCAAGGCATAGTTGTCCGCCGCAGAGAGTGCCTCGCGCATCCGTCTCGTGTCGATCTCATGAATATCCTCAATTTCATCCGTGCGAAGCCGTCTGCTTCTATTCGTAGTTTCTGGATGAGTGATCGACGCAAGTAACGACTCTAGTGCGGAGTATTGCGTTCGGTTTGCATCAGTGAGGTATTTTAGCGCGCCAAGCGTCTGTGCCAGCCAGTTTGAGTTTAGCTGTACGCAAGCAGCAAAATTTGGAGTTTCGTCGATTATGATCTTTGCGCGTCGAGACTGGAGCCAGCCTGTAAGATGTTCCCAAATAGTGCCTTCATCTGTGGCTATCGTATCTTCTGATTGATAGAGCTCGCATGCACGATGCGTAATCGCAAGAATGGGGAATCGTGTTGCATCGGCCAAGGTCGTGCTTGCGTCGCTATGATATGCGGCTGCGACTTTACGGCCTGCATGCTGATTTACTTGTTCTACAAACCGATTGGCCTCTTCAGTGAAGCGCGTTACGAACAATACGCCGGGGTGCAGGTCGCCCAATTTCAGGTTGTTAAGAGTAATCTGCGGATTCGGGATCAAGGCGCAGTACAGAGCTGCGAATTGAGTTTTTCCAATCCCTGTCGGCATCGCCAGCGCAGTCCATCCTACTGACTTGGGTTGTCCGGCTGCATTGAGTGCTTCACACATGATCCGCCACGATCGCACAAGCGGGCTACTGACTTCGTTGCCGAAATTGCGCCAAAGCCTTGTCATTGCTGCTATTGCGATGTCTGGATCGACATGCGCCATTTTGGTCTCTCCAAAAGAAAAAGGCCCGCCGACGTTGAGGTCGGTCAGGCCAATTGCTGTTAGTTTATCACTTGGCTCTATAAGAGAGTCAGGCTGATAACTGATGAGGAAAGCCGAGTTGGCGCTTGCTCGCGCTCTTGTTGTTCTCCGGGTCGGCTTGAGGTTTAGTTTCTCTAATAGGGAGGGCGCCGAAAAGTCGCTACGCTAACGGTCTTCCGGGCAGGCTTAAGCATTCTCCCATCCCGTTAGTTGCGGCGATTGTCCAGGCTATTGCTCTGACCTTCGCTGATAGGCGTACAGTGAAAGCTACATCGCTGGGACCGTTGGGAGGCTTCATGGTGTCCCTGAAATGCACCTTAATGGCTGTCCGACTTCCCTCAGTAGTTACAGCCGAGATGACTAGCATTGGCGTTTCCCTGAACCACCTGCGCTCGGCTATGCACATCACCACGAGAGAAAGAACTGTACCGTCTTCGTAATGAAGTGGGCAGCTAATGAGATCGTCCTGAGCGTCCGAAGGCTGTAGCCCCATACTTTCTAGCGGTAGTGTGATTAACTGCGCGACGTGCCTTGGCATTGCGAGGGCTCGGTTGTTGTTCATGCCGCGAGCGCCTTGCTTTCGCGTAGCTTCGTAACGAGGTCCTCTGGCCTCAGGTGGGTGTAGCGAAACAGCATCCGTAGGTCCTTGTGTCCGCTGATGGATGCAACCTCGGCTGTATTTAGGCCCCGCTCGAAGAACCGGCTTACAGCCTCGTGCCTTAGGTCATGAAAGCGTAGCTCTTTGATGCCGGCGCACCCGGCGCGCTCTGCACGGCGTTTGCACCGCTCCCATGCAAGCCGGAATGCGTTGGCGCTGACAGGAAATGCGTCCTCAGCATCTGACGCCGATGCTGCCTTGCGCTCTTGAAGAATCTCGACAGCCCGCTCAGTGAGCGGGATCGTGCGAGCCTTGTCCGTCTTGGTGAAAGGTACGTACAGAACGGCTTTATCAAAATTGACGTCTTGCCATCGTATGCCGAGCAGTTCACCCCGCCGAAGGCCCGTCTCGATGGCAAGCAGAAAGCCATGCAGCAGCCATGAGCCGGCCACCGTACTGCACGCCTTGGTTAGCGCCTGTAGCTCACCGGGTTTTAGCCTGCGCTCGCGCCCGTCTGGCGCCTTCGGCTTTCTAAGTGCGGCCAGTGGCTTCTGGAATGCGGTGTAACCCCAGTCCCGGCGTGCCTTCTCGAATATGGAGCTTAGCAGCCCTAACTCCCGTATCACGGTGCCGGGTTGCACCTGTTTCAATCGCGTGTCGCGGTATCGGCTAAGGGTGGAAGCATCGAGCTTGGCGAGTGAAAGAGTGCTCCATCGTTGACGGAGGAACACTTCGATCCGCTTGCGCTCCGGGACAATCCCACGCTTTTCATTGGTGACGGTGTCGCGATAGCGCGTGAGCAGTTGCGCAACAGTGATCGTGTTGAGGGACCGTACGTCGTTAGGGATCAACGTCCGGTCTAGCTCGGCTTCAATCTGCCGTGCCCAACGCTGCGCATCGGACTTGGATTGAAATGATTTGGCTCGTGTCGGATGTCCGTAGCGTCTGACTTGGACCTGCCACTTGCCGTTTCTGAACCGTAGGCTTGCCATTCAAAAAGCTCCTCTCGTGTGACCAGCTTGTGACCGGCCGGTCTGAGGAGCTTTTGAGGAGCTACGACCAACGCTCTAAAACGTTGGTAGATCAAGAGAAACGCTGGCGCACCCGACACGATTCGAACGTGTGACCTTTGCCTTCGGAGGGCAACGCTCTATCCAGCTGAGCTACGGGTGCGTGCAGGGCCTCATTTAGCTGATTGGCCCATGAACGGCAACGACGTTGTCCGGCCCGGCGTTGGCTGTAAACTGACCCACCGCCAATCTGACGGCCCGCTGGAAAAAGGGCTGTGTTTCGAGGGAGATCGGCATGCGTCCGCTGGAATTTGGCTGGTATTTGCCCACGCATGGCGACACCACGGCCTATGGGCTGATGGAGGCGCAGGTCGCCGGCTCGCCGGAACTTTGCGAGCGGGTGGTCAAGGCGGCCGAGGACGCGGGCTTCGACTATCTGCTGATTCCGGTCGGCTCGGTGTGTTGGGAGGCCTGGATCACGGGCGCCTTCATGGCGGCGCGCTCGGCCCGGATCAAGCCGCTGATCGCGGCACGGCCGGGCTACATCAACCCGGTGCTGCTCGCCAAGATGATCTCGACCTTCGACCAGATGTCGGGCGGGCGGATCTGCATCAATCTGATCGCCGGCCAAAACGAGAGCGAGGTGGAGGCCGAAGGCGTGCGCTACGCGAAAGAGGAGCGGTACGCGCTAATGGAGGAGGAGGTCTCGATCCTCAAGGCGCTGTGGACCACGCGCGGTCCAGTGCATGTCGAAGGCAAGTTTCACACGATCTCGGGCGCTCATATCCGGCCGCGGCCAAAGCAGCAGCCGTTCCCGAAATTCTATCTCGGCGGCGGGTCGCGGCAGGCCTGGGAATTGTCGGCAAAGCATTCCGACGTGCACCTGTTCTGGGGCGATTTGCCGGAGCGCATCGCCGAGAATATCGCCGGGATCAGGCGGATGGCGCGCGCCCATGATCGCGAGGACGCGATCGGCTTCGGCATGCGGTTGCAGGTGATCTGCCGCGAGAACGAGGCGGACGCCTGGGAGGCGGCGGACCAACTGGTGCGTCACGCCACCGAGCGGCAGAAGGAGGAGATGAAGACGCTCTATAACCGCTCGGAGGCCAATCAGCGCGTGCAGCAACTCGCGCGCGACTACGGCGATCTCTTGATGCCGCATCTGTGGACCGGCATCACCAAGGTGCGGCCCGGCGCCGGCATCGCCGTGGTCGGCAATCCCGAGCAATGCGCTGACACATTGCAGCAATTCATTGACGCGGGCTGCCACTCCTTCTGCCTGTCGGGCTATCTGCACGACGAGGAAGCCGAGCGGTTCGGCCGGCTGATCCGCCCGATCCTCGCCGCGAACAATCCCGGGCGGCTCGCCGCCTGATCCGTGATCCGGAAGATGTGAGGCAGGTTTTCCGAACGTTCATGCGTGGAGAGCAGCACGACGCGCGATAATCCGGCCCCGATCGTATCCTGCCTGA
>Ga0099824_1008912_pt1 | contig 12583 bp, 13 predicted proteins | sample SiratrowhiteBW_FD_76837 | JGI IMG/M metagenome (GOLD analysis project Ga0099824, IMG submission 76837) | Root nodule microbial communities of legume samples collected from California, USA - Siratro white BW | ecosystem: Host-associated > Plants > Roots > Nodule | place: USA: California... | reverse complement strand
TGATGTGGTTCATGTGAGATCTTTATGTATGACGTTTGACATGAGTACTTGAAATGAAAATGGAAAACTTGTATTGAAACTTGATATGCTAGACTTTAAAGAAATTCTTATGACTGAGATATTATGTTCTATTTGTATATATTTGGTATTGAAATTTATATGTTAATCTTTTAAGAAATTCTTGTGAATAACTAATATGGTTTGATCTTTTTGCGTGTATTGATTATATTATAAAATTTTATTTTCACTAGCTTACCCTTGTTTTTCTTGTTGTTTTGTAAACTGCGATGATTGTACTATGTACATGAGCATATATAAATGCAGATGCAGGAGTATGTGGAAGAGTGTAGACTTTATTTTGGAAATTTGATTCTTTTTGTTGGATTCACTGTATGTTAAATAATATACATTTTTAGGATGTTACAAAATATATATATATATATATATATATATATATATATATAATATTTTAAAAAACTATCCTTATTTATCGATAAGTGTTTATCATGACATTAACATAAAGGAAAATATATTGCTTAGGATATTGTCTTTGCCTAAATGTTTCAATTTTATATTAAGAAAAAAATAAATAAACACAATCTTTTATAAGAAAATTCAAGTAATTAATTTTTGGAGATTAGATGTAATTATTATTTTTTATTAAAGTTTATGTTAGACATAGAGCCATCACATTAAATTAAAAAAAAAACCATGAAAAGGTTAGACCAAATATATAAAATGAAAGAAACAAAGTAAATCACCAAATTAACGTACATCGGTAATATGAAAAAGCAAATCAACAAAACCAAGAGAAACAAACAGAAGTCAGAAAAGGTATATTCCTTATGTTAAAAAAACAAAAACTGAGATGCACAAACCCGTCCATCATTTCTTCTTTGTAATACCCACTCTAATAAATATTTTAGCAATCTTGGAAGTATCCTTCCTCGGTCTACCAGGCTTCTTATAAGTCTGAATACATCTTTCCAACTCATCTGAATCACTAGGGAACCCTTGCTCCACTCGATCGGTCTAATACTTAAAAATCAACTTACACTCATCTTCAAACTTACAAGAAAGAGTCTGAGTAACCTACACCCCCAAACTTTCGGTTGCAACCTTAGAGGGCATGAACTACTCACAGTTAAGTGCAAACCAGAATAAAACGAAACCCCTATATTTTCAAACCAGCAACCACTGTGGCATCAAGCTTAACCCCAACATAACTATGAGAAACTGTTTCAGTGATTTTTCCAACCGTTATAGAAGCATTTTTAGGTGATCCAGGCTTGTGAGGTGATTGAACTAGATCATCATGGCCATCGGAGTTAGAGTTAGAAGCCTCCTCCTCTAAAATATCCATCCACCTTTTAGAAATCACACTTTTATACTAGCATCATGTAAGGAGTTCTCTTAAAAAACAACAAATTTAGAACTATTATTATTTGTCCCTGAAATGACGACAATGAGAGCAACCACGGGGGAATTAGAATCTACAATATTTACATTTTCATGTTTATCCTAGGACAAGTTTTCGTCCTTAACATGGAATTTGTAAAAAGAATTTGAAAGAATCAGACCAGTGACACCCTTGGGAGAAACATGTTGCATCTGCTCAACATTCTGAACCAATAATCATCAACAAGACTTGAGATCCCTTCTAAACCATCTTCCAGCCATTATTAGGAGCAACTACATCACTTCCTTAAGGAGATGAGTTATAGTCATTAATATTAACAATATTAACAACCTCGGTATGTAATTTCATATTTTTCTCCCTTGTCCCCAAGTTGGACTTAGGAACATAATGCTATTTAAAATTCATTTGTTGATCAGACCTATCACTTTGAGACGATGCCTACAAGCATATAAGGTATGACCAATCATTTTACAAAAAGAGAAAAAAGGCAAAAGTCGTTTGTATTCCACGTAAGCTATAAAGGCAAAGCCTGTACGCTTCACCAAAAACTGTTGTGGTAGACAAGAGAGCAAATCTACATCAATAAGCACTTGAACATAAAAGCCAAGGGTTTTCTTCATAGTACAATCATCTAACGCATAAGCGGTACAATCCCTCTTGCTATAGAAAAATACCACGGGATTGTCAATATTCCAAAGAGAAGCCATTACTTTTGACCTAAAATGGTGCCTTAATAAATTCCATAGTTGTTGGAACAAAGTCCTTAGTCTAGGCAAAGACTCGCAAAAATCTTGAAAAGAGATTCCAAGATCCAACCACCAACACAAGCCTCATATCTTTCAAAGAGTTAGATGAAAACTTATAGAATCTCTTACAAATAGGAATCGCCTTCTAAGAATCAAGAGATTTCCAAGCAAGGCCTAACATGTCCAGGTGCGTTAGAGACTTGTCTCTTTTGACTAACATAATCCTACCATGCAAGTAACTTTTACACTCTTCAAGCCCCATCAAATACGCTTCTTCTAAAATCTGCATAGAGGCAAGACCTCATTTGAGGCAAGGAGAGGGCAATTGCGATAGAGGGATGTCGTAAGCATTATTCAAAGCCTGAGCAAATGTCTTCTTCTGTAAAGCAGCTGCAAAAGAAGGTTTTCTAGTTTGCTTCATGTCATGATCATTGAGGTACCTTCAGGGGACTAGGAACCCTACAAACTACAGACTCATTTTGTAGGAGAGAACAAACCACGAGAAGATACCACAGTCTACCACAAGAAGAACACAATACGAACAAATGTGATCACCCAAGGAAGATCAGTGTACTCTCACCATGAACAGTGCAAATAAAAAAATGTTCACCGTTAAAAGCCCTAATTCTCTAGACAGAACTAAGGTTGTCGTATTTCTCCTCACCTCTCCATTTTTACATTGGCTTGTTGATCTAGGTTGTTATACCCTTAAAAAATGTATGTTTCTTAATAAAAGGAAATCCAAACTCAAAGATGATGAAGATATTCCTTTTCAAATAATAGAGAAAACAAATTTTTTCTATTATAGTTTCCATATGGTAGTCACAATAATTAATTTTGTCTTTAGACCATCGATTATTTATTGGACACTTTTAGAAAAAAAGGTACAATATAAATTAATTAATCAGGTATTTTTTCTAATAAAGAAATTTTAACCAATTGTTGTTCATCAAATCAACATATATATTTCCTTAACCTAAAACTCTTCAAAGAGCTTGTAAATGAAAAACAATTATGATAAAAATTAAAGAATATGGCTTCCAACTTATGTGGTTTAAGTATGTGACTTAAATAAATCCCTAGTCAAAAAATCTTTCTTGATGTGTTAAACTCAAAGCCTATAGTGATATTCTGATTGGGCAGGATCCCTCATACCCAAAAATGTCATCGAATATATTATATATCTTGAAAATTCTTCTTTATCATGGCGGTGAAAGAAACAATGTACTATATTTAAAGAGTAATGTTATTTTGACACCGTTGAGTTTAACTCTCATTTGACACCGGGGTAGTTTTGTCCAATCTGTATACGTGGCAAGGATATTTTCGTCAACTGAAGCTAACGTAATGTGTAAGGGCAATTTCGTCTTCTCCCTTGATATGGAAATGGGTTTTGTTGAGGAAATAGGAAACGATGTTGCGAATGTTTGAAATCAAACCTCAGTCAAAAAGAAAAGAGCTATGAGAGAAGTGAGAGCTTGTGTGTTCGTTTGAGAATCGATTGTGCCTGTGTGATGACGAGAGTTTGAGGTTGTGCTTGTGCAATGACGTCTCGGTAAGGTTGCGATGAAGGAAAATTATTTTGTGTTCGATATTTGTAGCGGTATTACAAGCGGAATCGTTTGGTGTTCGACATTTGTAAGTAGTTTATTGATCGTGTTTTTGTGCATCGAGGTTGGCATTGTTGAAAACTAAAAAGGTTTGCCGTTGGTGAAAGTTTTGATCTTTAGGATTTAGGTCGTCATTATTAAAAGCGGGAACATTTTATTGGTCAATGAAACTCAATATTGTTACACGAATAATCATTTTTGAGTAGTGGGTTGTGGATTAATAGGGTTTGGAAGTTTGGAAACACGCTTTTCTACGGGAAATAACTAAAACGGGCTGTGGATTGATAGGGTTTGAAAACACATGAACACATTTGACTTATTTCGCCAAAACTTGAACTAAGGTGTCCCCCTCATTACAGAAGGGGTAACCTCTGGTGTTTTGTAAGGTGAAAGTCACTTATTATTTTACAAAACAGTTGTGGTTACACCTTTTGTAGTGAGGGATAAATTTCCGCGAATCCTTTATTGGAAGGTTGTCAAAATAGGGAATAACCAAGTTAACTCAGCTTTGATCTCAAGTCTGGTAAGTGTTTAAAGTGTAATATTTTTTTGTTTAATCATGTTCACATTATTTATTAGTGTTGATTTGTATCATGACCAGGTTGTTGTTGAATTATCAGTGTCAAATGAAGAGCTTCAATTTGACATTGTGAAAGAAGTTGTAGAAGATGGTATTGGTCAATCAAAGCAAAATCAAAAACACTAACATGATGTACATAAAGATCGTCCAGAAATTAAATAACTGGATGATATTATCCAAGATCAAGAGGAACTAATTGTCAAGCTTTAGAACTCTTTGGGTTGAATTTCTTAAGAAGAAGAAGGTCTTCAAGGGTTGCTACAAGAAATGTAAAAAGTCGTAAAATTTGATTATTGTTAATGTAATGGAACAATTTGGATGAACTTATTGTGAGTGATGAAATTGGTTTAAATGTCATGAATTTATTTGGATAACCTTGTTAGTGCATCACACGTATATATTTTGGTACTTGTTATTGCACTATGTGTGGAGTGTTGAAACATATGACTTGAGTGGCCAAAACTTAAACTAAGGTGTCTCCTCATTAAAAAAGGGACAACCTTTGATGTTTTGTAAAGTCAAAACCAGTTTTACTACACAGAGGTGTGTGAATTAAACATAATTTGGTCAATGAAAGCGTGATTAATCCTTATTATGGGTGTAATTGAAGAAGTCAAGAAATTTATTTGCAAATATGGTCCTTATGAACACGTGTCCGTTGAGTCGCCAAAAGTTAACTTGAGGTGTCTTGTCATTAAAACATGGGTAACTGCTGATATTTTGTAAGTTCAGACCCAATATTTATGCACACAGGTGTATCAAATTAACATATTTTGGTACATGAAATAGTCATTTATCTTTGTTATGGTTGTAATTGAAGAAAGTAAGAACTTAATATGCCAAAATGGTTCTCATCAACATAGTTTAGTTTAGTTGCCAAAAGTTTAACTGTGGTGTCCCCTCGTTAAAGCATGGGTAAGCACTGATGTATTATAAGATCAGAACCAATATTTATAACAAGTGTATCAATTTAACATATTTTGGTACATCAAAGAGTCATTAATCTTTGTTATGGTTGTAACTGAAGAAGATAAGAACTTAATATGCCAAAATGGTCCTAATTAACACATATTAGTTCAATTGCCAAAAGTTTAACTGAGGTGTCCCCTCGTTAGAACATGGGTAACCGATGATGTTTTTTAAGATCAGAACTAGTATTTATGCACACAGGTGAATCAATTTAACATATTTTGGTACATCAAGGAGTTATTCATCTTTCTTATGGTTGTAACTGAATAAGGTAAGAACTAAATATGCCAAAATGGTCCTGATCAACACATCTTTGTTCAGTTACCAAAAGTTTAACTGAGGTGTCCTCTCGTTAAAGTATGGGTAACCACTTATGTTTATTAATATGAGAAACGATATTTATGCACACAGGTATATCAATTTAACATATTTTGGTACATCAAAGAGTCATTCATCTTTCTTATGGTTGTAATTGAAGAAGACAAGAACTTAATATGCCAAAATGGTCCTTATCAACACTTTTGAATTTAGTCACCAAATGTTTGATGGAGGTGTCCCCTCATTAAAGCTTGGGTAACCTATGATATTTTCGCATGTCAGATGGCCTGCATCATCTCCTGCAGGCCAAAACAAAAAAAAACACCCACGAATATTCAAGCTTTCAAACACTTAAACAAAACAACCAATTCATGGCAACAAACAATCCACGAAAAACCAACCAACACACCCCCTACCACTCATAAAAAAGGAAATCACTTTCAAAATGACCACACAACCCATCTTTCTCGACATCATACACAGAAGAAACAAAAAAGATTCAAACATCACAACCCTAAACCCTTAACAAAAATCATACCTCAACAAAAACCTAAACCGTGAAACCAAAAAAAAAAAATTATTCCCTTTTTCATTAAAAACCTCATAAAAGATGAACATTTACTCCAAGCACCACACATTCATAGTAACAACGTCACTAAAGTGGAACCGTCAAACTACCGTAACAATGACAACAAAGGCAACCAACCAAGACAGAAGAGGAGAACAACGGTCGCGAAAAAGACAAGAGAGCGAAGAAAACGAGAGGACATAGCTAATGTTTTGTGTTTATGGTCTTCAAATGTAGACGCAAACCTCAACGAAGCTTTAAAACACTTTTACTTTACATACCGAATTAAATAATATATTTTTGTCACATTAACAATATCAAATGAAAGTAACGTCATGCCACTGTGTCAAAATAATATTACTCATTTATAAACACTTTATAAACGCAAAATATAAAGTTATTGCTCAAACCACGAGCTACAATAGTTAAACGATCTCATGGAAAACCTTCGTATAACTCATCCACAACCAGCTGTCATCTATTTTGATAACGTATCTATCATAAAGATTGTATCTATTCAAGTGTTTTATGGGCACACCAAAAATATAGAAATCGGCTACGAGAGAGAAAAAGTTCAACAAGGTTGATAAAACTCCTTCCCATTTGCTCGACTTTGCAGCTTGCCAACATCTTGACCAAAACCTTGCCTCCAGGGACTTTTCATTATTTGTATTCCAAGTTAGGAATGTTAAACATTTATTTACAGCTTGAAGGGGTTCTCGGAAAAGAGAATCCAAACAAAATTGACAAATTTTGTTTAACTCGCTCAACCCAGATTAGTCAAGTTTGAGCGTGTTTTTTTAGCTTTTTCTCTTAGTGTTGTTTTCAGCTTTATAAGCCCTTTCCTTTCCTGCATAAGTTTTTTTAGTTTTGTAATCCTCTTTTATCAATAATATAATTCCCTCATTTTCTCTCCGTACATTTTTTCTTTGTTGATGAAATTTTGTTCTTGCCACCATGAGAAAAGCAATGAATCAGATGAATACGTAGGATTAACACCTCCATGGTTACAAGAATCTTATGACAAATAAGAGAAAAGACATAATCAAGGAACAAACAGAGAAGATAAGTTCTTGGTATATAGATTCACACACTGCTAAGGAGTGAAACGAGAGACATCATATCTGCAACTATAGAACAAGATCATGTTGGGATATCGTGCTGTCATTCAAGAACAATGCTGTGCGAGCTACCACCTCTCAGCAACTACAGTGAATAACATAAAAGCATAGAATGCGAGATTGTTTTCGTCATAAACAAATTAAAACATAAATGGTTAAATTTAATAAAAAATTAAAATTAATACCACTAAGTCAAGTATTGTAGCAATGTAGTTTGTGGAGTTAACAGGGCGAGTTATTGCAAACAGAAGGACAATAGTGTTACAATATATAAAGTAACATCTAGCTCAGAGTGTAATGATTCGTTGTTGGCTCCTGTTACGACAACGACATAATATATCTCATGCCGTTACATTGATCCTATTATTCCTGTCACTCAAAGAACGGATACAGAACACAAAAACATAGGCGACACAATAATTAAAAAACGGAGAAAGAAACAAACAAAACGGAAAAGCGGCGATTACGTTATTCTGGGGGTCTTGTTGATTCTTGAGGCGACGAGAAGAGAAATAAAAAATAAAAAATAAAATAAAAATAGAAAAGCGTGAGATGCATGCATGAGAGCAAATGGCTATGTCGCGAAAGCAAGCGACACGCGAGGTGCGTTGCGGTGAGTCCTGGCAAGTGGTGGCTTATTTACACTCCCAATCTTACTACTGTTTCCCCCACTCGCGATAGCGTTCACATGTGATGCTGATGGTGACGTGGCACCTCTCTGTCCCTCTGATCCACATTTCACCGGCTGCGGCCCCACGCTAACCGCCTTTTCGCACCGACAGCTCACCAACAAACCGTTTCCTCCTTTCCGCTTCAGTTTCTCCTCCACGCCCGGAACCGTCTCGTCGTGTCCCTCCGCCGTCGTCACGCTCCACTCGATGCTCGCCTCGCTCGGCTCGTAGCACTCCGTAATCGTCGGCGTCGTGGAGCCCTCGTCTACGCTTCTTCGACCGAAGAAGAAGCCTGTGGTTGAAGTGGAGGCCGAGGCCTCGTCGAACGAGTCCCTGCTGTTGCGTCGGTACGCCGCGGGAAACGTTGACTGCGTCGCGGTGGAGAAGCTCTCGATCTCGAAGAGATCGGAGCTTGCGTCGCTTGCGGCGTCGTCTTCGACGACGCGCGCCTTAGCCGGGAACGTGAAGTTCAGTGGCTTCGGCGATGGCTCGTCCGGTGGCCTGAACACCTCTAACGAGTCGCGCGGCGGATCTTCCTCTGCGACGCCGCTTGCGAGTTTTAGTTTTGTGATAGGATTGTTAGGGTTTAGCACGGGGAAAGTGAATCCATCGGTGAACGGTACTCTCACAGAGTTTACAGAGCTCGCAACTCTGTGAGAGTTGGAATTGTGATACCGTTGTGATTTCGCAGCAGCAAATGTTGCTGTTGCTGTTACTGGTACCGGTAGCGATGATGGTGTTTGATTCAGAATCCACTTATTTGGTGTGATGTCATGAGAAACTTTGTGATGTTCGTAATCTCTTTCTTGTTGTGATATCCGAGATTTGGATTCTTGAGCTGATTCTTTGATTTGAACTGATTTTTTCCCCGTGCAAGGACACTTTCTCCTTAGGAGCCAAATTGATTTGGAGTGTTTGGGGATTCGAAGGCTTTTAGGGTTTTGAGGGTTTTGCATTGAGACTGGGATTGCACCTGGAGGGTGAGATAGCAACCCGGTTTGGCTGTTCCAGCTGGCTTCTGAGGAAGCCGTTGGAGTTGCCGCGTGGAACGAGCGCGCTCTGTAGTTTCTGATGTGGGCGTAGCCGTCCACAGATGATGAAGCAGAGGAGTATCTGGCGGCTTCTGTGGCGATGACGTCACCCCTCTCTGGAATTCGTTCCATGGGAGAGACTCTGCTGATGCTAACCTTTTGAATGTTATTGTTGTTGCTGTTACTGTCATCGTTGAAGTATTTGTGAGCATCGAATATGCTAAGCTCAGTGGTGGCGTCTTCAACAGGTCCTGTAATGATTGTTGCCTTGTTATCGGGTCTGAGATAGGATGAGAAAGATGCGTCTGTATCTCTCACCGTCTGCATCACTGTTGCTCTTTCGTTGCTATTGAAAAATATGTATATTTCGTGACTGATAAAAACTGAGCTGTTGCATTTAGAGATCCTTGGTCTGATATATATGTGTTCAGGTCTCTGTTCTGACTTGTCCTGACACCGATTAATTATTAGGCTGTAAAAACTAAAAACATCGTATGCCCTTCTCTGTTTTTCTTTTTTTTCTTGCCTCTGTAATGAAACAAATTCCCCCAACCTATGATCTGACGTGCTCGCTTTCTCGATGTATGATGAGTAAACAACAAAAGTCTGAATTTTAAAAGCGGAATGTCCTGACTAGATTATGATATCTATGGAGATAGAGTGATGGAATGGCCAATTATGTGTGATACTTCATCATTAGGATGCATCATGGCCATCTGTTAGTAGCTATCTCTGTCTTCATAGTTAATCATTGAGGAAAAGTTCTATGCCTTCTAATTTGTAGCCTAAAGATAACAGTAGTTTGGTATACCACATAACATGGTAAATTAAAAAAAGGATACGACAAGGAGAATTTATGTTTTGTACACAATTTTAATAGTGATATTATATTATTCTTAGTTTCATGCAACACAATTTTAACCACACTTTCGACTAAGTTATTGTTCATTTTGCTTTTCTTCCATTACATCCAGTAACTTCTCACATACTTCTTTCTCTTTCTTTCCTCTGCCCTTTTTTTATATAAATTTTGTCCAAAGTTTAAGTATAATTAGCTTTTCTCCAATTTTACCAGGTTGGTGATTCTCCGTGTCTGTAAGGTTTTCTATAAGGTACAGTTTATTCAATTAAGAGCGTGCTTCTTTTGAAATAGAGATGTAACAGATATTGTCAATGCTTCTTGGATTCCTAGTTGTACTACATATCAGAGAGCTATTTATATGTGCAACAAACCGGATGCTACACCTCAAATCCAATTGGTAGGTAGGGCTATTATACAAATATACAGCATGCTATTATCAAAATATAATTAATGTTGCTTTAGGACTTTACGTTGATATATGATAAAATCTTCGAATTAATTATTGACCTCTTTTATTGCTATAACTTGTCTTGGAATGACAGAAGAAAGTTAGGTGCATGCTGCATGCCTCTTTAAGAGCTTCATAAGACTACAGAGTCCAGGACAAATAAGTTTACTATTTTAGAGACATAAAAATTGCTTGAATCACTTTTTTCCTTGATGGATTGTTTCCCAACTCAATATCTGTGACTGTTGTTTCTCCTATTCTTTCCTTATTTTGTAAGTAAGTTTCCACTTGATGTGGCTGTCTGATAAGTTTGGTAGTGCTGATTCAATAAAGTAGGCAAATAAGCACGTCCTATCTGACATCAAACATCAGCCAGGTAGCAACGTATAGCAACGTGAATGAGTGAGGGTCCATCTCATTTGACATTTAGAGATGAAGGCATGTCTGAACACTTGGGAGACCATAAAGAACTGTCTTTATGGGTTTACCCAATCAATTATCAGAGGTGGATTGATTTTGGAAGCAGTGCATGGTGGGTCACCATTAACCTTCTAGGTAACATGGACTGCTTTATTGCCCGCCTTTACACAATTTATGCATGGCTCTTGAGCAGGTGGTGGTCCTCATTTTGCCTTAGGAACAAGATTTTGGTCTCATCTCATCTTTCTATCAGATAATATAATTTACTCCAACAATTCTTTAGCTCGTTATCAACATCTTTTATTTTAAAAAAATTTCGCTTGGTTGATATTGGTGAGTAATGTTACTGTTCCTTTAGTGAGAAGGAATGCTCTCTTACACTTGAGGCCAGATAAAACATTACTAATTTCTTGTTGTTACTGTGTTTTCTTCTATTTTGCTATCTTCTTTCTTCTTGGTAATCCTGTAAGGCGAGGGAATAAGATTTCTGAGGAGACTCTTTCAAAATCTGTTTTTTGTTGAAACTTCAATGCCTAATGTATGTATAATAGGTGGATAGTATGCGTATATATGTAATATTGCAATTCTTAAATATTATTCTATGGTATTGTTCTTTAAGGTTTCTGTTTTGTTCCATCCCCAACAGCTTTTTTGTAATGGAGAATAATTATTTCATAAAGAAACAGGAAAGTGTGAGGGGGCAATCGGTAACACGATTAAAAAAAAGGAGAAAGAGAGGGCGAAATAAAATAAGATGTGAGGGGCGTATAAAGAGTGTATAAAACATCTGCATTTGCAAAAAAAGACAACTCTTTTATAATTCGTATCCTTTTAATGGCTGGTTAGAGAAAGTATAATAGGTTTACATGATAAAAAAAAGGAAGAAAGAGATGGAATATATATATATATATATATGCGAAGAGGGTGTAAAAAATCCGGGTGAGCAAAAGCTATAACTCTTTTCTAATGTCATGTCTTTTTAATGGTTGGTTAGCAAAAATAATTATCTATCTAGTCTCTCTACACATATGTTAGAATTTCCTATTGATGTTACAGTTAACGGCTTCTAAAGTTACCATAATTATGAGGTTCCATTAATTGATATTCATCAACCCCCAACAAGAAAACCAAACTTAATAAGTTCTTCATGTTCGAATGTACATTTTCCTGTCTCGCATAATTATATTTGCCAATTAACTCCTGATCTGTGTGATGCTGGTGGTTGCAGTAACCTGATTTTACACAAATTATAAATGATTCTAAATGTTAAGGACTATCTGTGATGCATCAAAACAAAAGATCAACATTTAGCTTAGTTCTGTTGAGGTTGTGTGAGCTGTCTATTTGAGTAAGAATAGTACCATGCTGTATGGACTTGACACAGATCGTTGATGCGTATTGCTTATGATGGAGCCACACGTGGGTGTGGGATACAAGGTTCGATATTATGAGGGTGATAATTAGCATGTGCATTCCCATAACTTTTAAAATGATGGCTCTATCCTTTGCATATTTCATGATGGCTCTATCCTTCGTGTATATTTCAATAGTGACTTCTCGGTTACTTATTCTGAAAATCTTTTAAAACAAGTTTTCTAGAGTTTGTTAGTATAGAGTGCAGGTAGTATACAAGGGGCGCCCATGAGCTGTTGTAAAAATGGAGTGCAGATAGTAATCATGGGGCGCAGAGTACAAACCTCGAAACTAGGTCGAATCTGAAACCCTACACCTATGTCAACGTTTTTTTTTTTTTTTTTTTTTTTTTTTTTTTTTTTTTTTTTTTTTTTTTTTTTTTTTTTTTTTTTTTTTTTTTTTTTTT
>Ga0099824_1008910_pt1 | contig 12585 bp, 4 predicted proteins | sample SiratrowhiteBW_FD_76837 | JGI IMG/M metagenome (GOLD analysis project Ga0099824, IMG submission 76837) | Root nodule microbial communities of legume samples collected from California, USA - Siratro white BW | ecosystem: Host-associated > Plants > Roots > Nodule | place: USA: California... | reverse complement strand
GACCCCTCCCTCTCCCCCCCCCCATAACTTCAACAGCCACAAATACAAAACCCCCAAATCACCAAACTGAGGGCCACCAAAAACCAACCAAAAAAAAAAAAAAAACAAACCCAAAAAAAAAAAAAAAGACATAATAAAATGCATTTAAGTAGAATAAGAAGCAATCAACAGAAAATCACAAGATCCAAACTCTAATGCGAAGAATTTCGGGGTACCTATAAGACAACTAGAACAAGTGTTATAAAAGTGATGAGTGTGAACTTGAAGTGATTTTCGACAAATATCCATAAATAGAAACATGCGCGAAAGACAGGGTGATTACAGAACACAGACACGACTACCCCGAAACACAATAGCCAGTACTGCTCAAACACGATAGCGAATTCACATGAAAAATTAAATCACCTCGTGCGTCAGCAGTAGAATAAAACAAAAAATTGTTAAAACAGAAACACACACGGCACAGTGATGATAGGTCTATATTAACAGTGCTTGCTCCCGAAAACGCGAAAGAGAAGGTAGTTCCTCTTCCCGAATCCCGAACAGCGAAAAAGAGAGAAATGATGAAAGCGGAATCTCGGTCGGGGAAATTGAAAAGCTGGAGAAAAGCAAATCTGGAAAGAGAAACGCAGAGGAATCGAGAAGGGCGAGATCGAGACGGCGCGAAAATGAGAAGACAGTGGCTGGATAGCGCAGAAAAGGTGAGAGAGAACGGACCTGACGAGCGGTGACCGGCGACGGTGGCATTCCCGGCGGAGACGGTGGCGGAAGCGACGGCGAGAGAAAGTGAAAGAGGGAAATGGCGTTGGTGAGTGGAGTGGCGTGGTTTAGGTATGCGCGTCGTCCACCGACTCTCTTTGTCGGACTTCAAAGCCTTTCTTCTGAACTACGATTCCTAATATATCATTTTTGGATTACGAGTAACACGCAGAATAATAATCACCTTCCTCTTCCTCTCCTTAACTTATTTAATTAACATTAATTATTATTAATAACAAATTAATCAAGTTTCCTTTTTCTTTTTAATTCCTTGTGTCCAGAGTAAAGAAGATTCATTCTTACTAAAGTATTTTTCAGGAAAAAAGACTTTAATTCTATCCACTTTTCTTTCTACTGTCCACCTTTTCAGCAATAATACACTTTATCGATGACAATAATTTTCTTTTTACTTTAAAAAATATATATATTTATGATTTTAATAATTACTATAGTGTGAATCTAAATTATTTTTAGTTCGGTTTCAAGCAAATTTAAGATAGTTTTCTTACAAACTTTTGGTGATTATAAAGTTTGTTAATTTCTATGTTCAAGAGATTTTACCATGGTCCAAGGTTTCAGATCTAATTTTTTTATTTATTTTATGTAATGCGTGACAATTTTTTTCTTTTTTACTATTATGCGAGTGTTACATAAACTCACATAAATTGTTGAAATTTATAAAATATAGATTGTACTCTATCACATCATTCTTAAACACTTCATACCTAATTTTATAGTGACAGAACAAATTAAAAGTGACGTACATTATGAATTTTTCATTATGCAAATTTATTTATATATTTTTTATTTTGATTAGGGTTTATGTGACATGCATGCTTGATCTGGTGGGATTTCCTTCATTAGGTTAATATTTGGTTGTTGTCAATATGATTAGGTTCCATTTTTGTTGTTGCATGATTGTGCCATGTTATCATCCACAGTAAATAAAACATTTACCCAACAAAGTGATGAATTGTCCAAAAATAAAGGCATTTCAGTAAAATTTTGCATGGATTCTTAAAATTAACAAGCTAAGTAGAGGAGAGAGACATAAATTTTACTCGTAGAAGCTTTTTTGAGTAAAAATCATCTTTAATAATTAACATGTCAATTCCCAAACATATTTTTAAGAAATATAAAAATTTAAGAATTTTTAATTCAAGATCTTAAATAACTATAATATATAATGGTAAAGTTAATTATAAAATTCATAAAACTGATGTAAGGATTCATAAAAAAAAAGTTTAAAATTTTCCGATAATATTCACTATTATTAAAAATGCTCTAATTTTTGTTTGTCTTTATTTTATGAAATTTTGTCGTATTGTGATTATTTGGAGATCCACTGAAAACACGTTTTAGATGATAAAAATGATATTATGAAATTACTATGTGGTTGCTAAATTATAAAACATACGATGATAAAATTCAATTCTATAATTAAAAAAGTAGCTTCCATATTTAGTAATTCATTTTGAATACCAAACTTTATTACTTTGAAGAATATGCTATTATCATATAACTAAAATTATTTATTCTGGAATTATTTTTAATATTATATATTATCTATAAAAAGTAATTGTTAGCATTAATTTTTTTTCTAAATTTGATCTATCAGAAAGTTATGGAAAGAAACCGATTATTGCTTCCACGAAAAACAAATTCAACTAAATTAAGACTTATTTTCTAATAATTAACTTAAATTTTCGGCCTAATGTATAACTTTTTTTTAGAAAGGAAAAGGAAAAAAATTCATCTTCGTCCCACCCGATACCATAAGTAGTTCTTACCAGCAAATCACACGACAAGTCCTTACACAGAATGTTATACTTAATTAACGTAAATCAATCTTATTAGTTGTGGATTACCATGGGGTTGTGTTCAAGTTTTATTTGCTTGAAAGTTAATGAATGATTAAGCTTTTTTTTTCATTATAAAAAGGCACATTTTATAACGGAAAAGAACACAGGTTAGTATTTCAGAAAAATTATGGAAATAATTTCAATATATTTATGATTGCTTATTTCAATAAATTCATCAAAATAACTTATGAAAATATTAGAGGTGTTAGATGAGAGATAAAAGGAAGCAGAAAACTTTCTGATTCATTGGAAACTGATCATCTAAGAATACAACAAAGAAACTACTTAAATAAGGTAGAAAATATCTTAACCAAGTTCAATTGTAATATCAGAATTCAACTAACTCTTTGGGGAGTAAATATTGGAAACACCAAACTTAGACAATAAACCAAAACTGAATGTTGCAGTTGAGCATTTGTGAAAATGTCTGGTAATTATTGTTGAGGTAGGTAATAAGTAAAGTCGACTCAGAAACACCAAATTCAAATGTTGTCTCATGAAAGGACAATCTATGTTAATGTTCTTGTAGTGTTTGAAGAACAACAGTTTCAAATGTGCAAAGAGATTGTTGTAGCTACAACCACTGAGTGCAGAGTTGCAATGGCAGTTTTCTTTTTTCATTCCTATTTATTATTAATTGGGTCTTGGTGACCAGTATTATTGTAAAAGTTTTTATTACAGGTCACATCAAAACATATCAAAAAGATTATAGAAAATTATTTTTATAAATTTTAAAACTATTTACTTTTAAACTTTTTACCAATGTTCTAATTAGTATTTACCTTGTTTATTATAGGCAATAAGAGAATCAGCAGAGGTATACACCAAAGATCAGATTATGGGTGACACAACAACTACCCTAACCAAAGTTTAGGTAAGAACAAACATTGCATTTTGTTCTATAAAACACCAACAAAGGAAAGAAAGTGGAATTAAAATAAATAAATAAAATAACAGTAACAACATGGTTAATTACTTGCTTGGTAAAAGAGAAAAAGAAAATGAATAAAAGTAAAAAAAAAATGGAAATCTAAATTATGAAAAAGGATGTACTAAACATTATGTTAACTAATTGATATTTGTATTTTTCCACTACAAGTGATAATTGATTTTTTTTCTTATCAAATTATTATAAATAGTTTTTTAATATTTAACTTATATTATAGTTAAAGTTTGTAACCAAAAAAATAGTTTAAATATAAAACATATTATAATCAAAATTTATTACAAATTAATATATTTGAATTATAAATTGTATTTTAAATATTAAAAAATAATTTAAACTATAATATAAGATTAATTGTAACTATTGAAATTTTCGAGTGAACCAAAATATATCTTTTTGAAGAACTTAAAGAATAGCTTAGGTGAACTTATCACTAGAGCAACTTTGTAAAATAAGGTTGCCAAAATTATATCAATTGTCATGAAATGATTATTTCAAGCAACACGGTGATACATCAATCAATTATTATGATAAGAATCTATGTAAAATGTTACGTCTATGTTTTATATTTAACTGTAAAAGAATTATTACTGAATTTCAATAAATTTATTTTTAAATAATTATTTTGAATTGATTTATATATATATACTTCTAGTTTGATTTTTTTTTTCAATTACAAATTATGGAAATATCTATGTCAAATTATTTGTTTAATAAAAATACGGTTATGATCAAAATTTATATAATAATATATATGATCTTTTCTATATTGATTTTTGGAGAAAATTAATAAAATATATGATATATTTATAATATTTATGAATAATAATAAATATAAAAAATTGTGACATGTCTAAATGAAAAATGTATTATTATATTAATGACGAATCATAGTGGATTTAATATATTATTTTTTATATTAGTTATGAGTCGATATGGAGTTTCTCTTTCCCCCTTTTTGCATTACTTGTTATTAGATAGAAAATTTATTTTATAATTTATCTATTTTATAGATTAAGTAATTTTTATAAGTTCTCTAGCATAGCTCGCAAAACAGCCATTTGTAAGAAAACTTTCTTTATTAGGATAAAAGCCACAAACGTTTGTCTTAATTAAATTTTATTTTAGTTACAACTTATTTATTAAAAAGTTAAAATAATATTAGAACATACTGTTAATTTTTAATTAGATTTAAATTTTATTTTAATTAAAAAATTTCTTAATTGCAATTAGATTCTATTTAAATTAATTCATTTATATAATAAGATAAATTATTGATGTAGCAGACAATATTTAAAAAATCATAACTTATATATTTTATAATTTTATCTGACGATCCACAATTTTATTGTATTACAATCATATATAAAATTTGAATCGAAAATAATAAATAAATTATAATTTTACGATTAAAATCTTAATTTATATAATGATAATATATTTTTATTTATTTATGCATGAATTTTAAAGTTTATGTCATTATCTTAATATATATATATATATATTAAATTTCAACACTTCAATATATATTTTGATCCTGTCTTTATTAATGTAACGATGTTTACTGTCATAAAAATTAATAACTTGCAAAAGAATTATATTAGAAAAGCGAGACAAATAAAAGAGTAAGGTATTAAAAGACCTTTATTAAATTCTTTTAATGTTAATTTTTAATTATATAATTATATTTTTCAATAAATAAAAATAATGTTTTTTATTTAATAAAATATGAAAATGCATAATTTTTTATTCAAAATTAACTAAAAGGTTTCTTTACTTAAAAATATTATTTTATATATTAAATAATTTCGAAAAAAAACTATTTTTTTAAATTTAAATATTTTTAATGTAATAAAAATTTGAATATGCAGTGAAGAAATACTTGTTTTCGCTAATAAGTTAAAATAATATTAATCCACCGTGTAAAAAAAATACCTTTTTACCTAATAAGAATAAATCATTTCAGTTGAAAAAACAACCAACTTCACAACTAATTTTTTAGAGCAACTTTGATATTACTTTTTAAATTACGACATAATGCTTCATTAATATATCATTTAAAACGTTTTAATAATAGTAATAATATCAAATATAAAATAAGATATCATTAAATGATTTGTCAAACTTTTAAATAAGGAACAAACTGCGCCAAAAAGAAAAAATCTAGTTGCCAACTCACAATAAAATAAATACAAGTCATCTCATCTCAATCAGAGGTTTTGGGATTAATATACTCCAAATACAGATATTACATGAGTCATGCCACAAACACTTAATATAAAAATGAAAATTGTTCAAGATAAAAGAATAAATAAAGAAAATTATATAAAAAAGGTATAGTCTGCATCTACAGTATTTAGTCCAATTATGATTATTGAATGCCTGTTTTTGATTATTAAAAGGAATAGAAAAATGAAGATAATTTATTATTCTATAAATAGCTGGAGCCTACGTAGACCAGGGAATGTTTTGGCTCAGATCAAACAGAAAATCAGTATTTTGACAATTTGAGTATATAATAATAATCCATAATACACATCTTAATTTTACAACTATATATTATTTTTTTACAAGTTTTATTTTTTCATTATATTCCCTCAGTCTACAAAATAGTAATTATATTCATTTACAGTAATTTTTTTTGTGATAATTTGTTTCTTTATTTATTATTTGAACACTTACCACATTAATTATCTAATGAAAGGACCAGAAGATAACTACTACTATAAAAGAACACATTAATTATATGATTAAGGATCTAAGTATTTTACGCAAGATAAGTTCAAATTTTCACTACTATAAAAAAGAACTGAAAAACGTCTTAAAAAACCCTACTTAACACTCAATAAGATAAAAGAAAAGAATTATAAATTGGACAACTATAAATTTGACAAGTGATATCGTTTGATAAAAAACTAGAAACAGACTAAAATATTATTTTTAACTTTTATTTTACTTTTAGTAAATTATATTTTAATCCCTTGTGTTTAAAATTTTTGTTTTGATCAATCTCCAAATAAAAAAAGTAATTTTGTGAAAATTACCAGTATAAATTTTTTCTTTGTTTGACAAATATCTAAAAAAATAGTTTTCTATATTTTTATACATATATGGTAAGCACACAGAGGTAGTAATCACATAACACAACACTACTTTTTATCACCAAACTCAACTTATTTTTTATTTTCATTTACGTCCATCACCAAAACTTCAAATTAAAGAAATTGTAATCTTCTCCTTTTGCTTCACCAACATTTACTAACGACGAGACGTTTTTCGAGTTTATTGAATTGTTACCGAAAAGTTAGAAATAGGTGGAAATAAATATTGCAGCACTTCATGTTCATGGAACAACTCATTTCTGAAAATAACATTGTTGCATATCAAATTGTATCATCTCGTCTTCTATTGTCCATAATTTATTTATAATCTATGTTTTATAAATAAACATATTTTTCTTTCCACATAGGACTAGCAGTTTTTTCATATATTGTCAACTTTATAAAGGCATTTGTCATTTTATTAGAATTAAACACCTCCTCCCCTAAGATTTTATTTTGTCCGAGAGTCTGTCTTTAAAGAATATCTACCAAAACAATGTATACATTGTTTCTTTATCTTACATACTAGTACATAATGGATTATTGTTAGTAGAGGTTTCCATTAGAAACATATTATGGTTAATTAATTAGAAAGTGTTATGAACGATGATCATTATCCTTTCAAAGTCACAAATTTAATAAATAAAGAAATTAAGAATAATCACCATGTAAATAGATTTTATAATTAAAAAGAATACATACACATGTCACATCCATATTTTTATTTATATAAGTTTATTTTATTTTTTAAAAATATAAATAAATTATCTGTGTTGCAATTATTCAGGACAAATAAGTTTTATCAAGATTAAAAAAATATATTGAATATTTAACTGAAAATTAATTAAAACTTTAATAGAGATATTATTAATTATCCGTATCTTTGTTTACAATGTAAAATAAATTATAACACTAATTTCCTATCTTATGGAATATATATATATATATATATATATATATATAACAAAGTTGCTATATATATGTATATTATATTATACATATATTATATATGTTTCTTTAAAAAAAAATATATCAGTAATTAATAGTTAAATTATAATATATATAATTAAAATGATTTCTTGCTACATTTATATTTACTGAATAATATTTAAAAGCATTACATGAAATCATTATATTAAGACGAGATACATAATAAATAAACAAGATGAAGTAAGTAATCAACAGCTTATCAAATATAGAATAAACATAACATACTTCAAAAAGTGATACTATTTATTTCTCATTTACTGTAACTCTATTCTTTAGTACATGTTTTTGATATTCAAAGGAGGAATGTGGCAGCTCAATTTATAAGCCATTCCCGACCCATGGAAATTATATGATGTCATTTAACATATAGAATTGGTGCATTAACTCAAATTAGCTACCAAAATCCTTGCTCATACGAAAAATGGTTCTTCTTCAAATTCCTCTCAAACACCACCAACATTAAATGACTATGTCATTATAGGAAATTATTTTTTAGCTGAAGGTACAAAATTAATTCTCACACCATATGTACTCTAAAGTGTGTATCCATGAATATGCTTATTAGTTATTTCTTAAAAAAAAAAAAACCTAACAATTTCGTGTTTATGTCAAAAAATAAAAGTATAAAAAAATATTAATATTATTGTTAGTAAAGTGTTTGAAATGCACATATCGTTATGAATACAACAGCTATTAAAGAAAGTGTAAATTTGTCCAAAATTAATATATTTAGCTGCTTATTTCAATTGTCGATTAACATGTTTTTTTTTATATACAAGTTAAGAAACTTCGACGTCGTGATTGAAGCAGGAAGTTGAAATAGGAGGAGTTTGGTGGTTTTGGTAATACTTTTTGTTAAAGAAAAAATGGGGTAGTTAAAATGTGAATAAGCATAGTGTATGTGTTCGCATGGTAGCGACCTACCACCAACTACTGTCACCTTTTCATGACTATAATGAGGTGGACTTCGTCATCCTCTTCCTCTTCACACTTTCGTTTTCCATAACTGTAAAACCTTAACACAAAGGGAAAAAAACATCGCAACAACTATTAATTTCAGTCGACAATTTTAATAATACAACAAAGGTTTCTGCCTAACAACTTTCCACTGCCAAACTTTTTGATCATTCGGATCATGGTTTTGCAAAGAGCTAGAGAAACATGTAAGCGAGCCTATAAAGTGCGCATTTAACATTCTAAAAATAAATTGTAAAATTATATTTTTGCAGTAAATTCTTTAATATTCTATGAATGGGAGGATTTAATATTTTAAGAATAAGCTACAAATTTATAGAAGTTATCTAAAGTAATTGAATAAAGTAAAGATTTCATTTCACACATTCTAAATAAACTGTGAGATGGGATAAATAGATTAAAAAATAACTCTTGTGATTCAAAAACTAAAATGAAAAGGGTTCTCATTTAAACATCTTAAATTGTTTCATTTAAGTATCATAGTAAAATTATTAAAGTCTTAACTGATAATATCGGACAGAGAATTTAATATAACTTGATGAATTAGATGATAGAATATAACTTGTAATCTTTCTTATGAGATATAATTATTAGAATAATAAAAACATAAATTAGTATTTATGGTAAATTAAAATAAGAACATAAATTAATATTTATTGTAATACCCTAGAAAATAGCTATAGAATAAAAAACTAACTTAAACTTTAGTTTTAGAGATAAATAATATAATACATATTTTTTAACAGAACAATTGTTTAAGTAAATAAAAGATAGTTATTTACTTTTTATTTTTATAACACAGGTTTAGGGTTTTTTAGTATCTCTACTCTATAGATGTAACTGAAGCTAGTTTTATTATTTTTCATAAATATTGTAATTATTTGTTTATTAATAAATTTGTTGAATGTTTATGTATTGTATTATGTAGTATCAATGTTTTGTGAATGATGTGGTGTGTGATTGAGACATAATATCTTCATAAAAAGAGATACTAGTGTTTAGATTATTAGGATGTGCATTGTTTGGGGATTCTAAGGAGGTATCCTAACTCTACTGGTACGTTAGATTCACATGGACGAAGATTACTAGTTCGTGAAGAGTCGAAGGAGGTTTATATGGTCTGTCTGAGGTTTGAAATATGAGCCCGATCGGAATAGGACATATGGATTAACCCTGTGCATATGGGGTTTGGAATATGAGCCCGATCGGAATAGACTATTTTGAGGTTTGAAATATGAGTCCGATCGGAACAGTTGGGTGGTATATGACAAGTACACACCTCTGAGTCTAACTCTATATACGAGTGTCTTCCGGAAATAGAGAGTCTAGTGTCTTTGTCTGTGAGTCAGTGTATGTATGATGTGAGATGAGTTATGAAAGATTGAATTGTTGTTGTTTTGTTGATATAGAAATTCAATTTATAAAAATATATATTGTTTTGAAAACTCTTTAGTTTACCCTTCTTTTTGTGTGTTGTTTGTTTTGTTTTTAAAACTGTGATGATCGTGTATATTACATGGGAGCAGAGAATTTGACAGGTGGTGTGAGTCCCAGTGAATTATGACGGAGAAGCTTCATTTTATTTTATTTGTAATTTTATAAAGATATTTTATTAAATCTTATTTGGAGAAGTATAATTTGAAATATACGATGAATGTATGAATTTTTATATTCAAGTTTATTATATAAATTTTTATACAATAAAGTTTCTATTATATGAAAAATATGAGATGTTACGTTTATGGTAACTAATGTAGAGACAAAAATAATTAGTCACTATTATAGTAAATCTTTTTTACTCTATTAAAAGTTCTTTAGGTATAATTTAATAAATTATGTTTTTATCGATTACTTATATGATTTATCTTTTACAAACTCATTATTGAAGTCTCAATTCAATTAGAAATAAAATACAAAAATTATATTTAAAATTGAGATAATTGTAATTATTAGAAGTTACATTATAAATAAGAGTGCTATCTTATTTATTCTAGTTTTATTTGATAGATTATAATGTCAAAATCGTAATGAGAATTTAAATACATGAGCGATGACTTTTCAATAAAAAAGATTAAAAAAATATGATGTGACAAATGATTAAAGAAATCGATTAAAAAAGACATTTTAAGAGGATATTTATATTTATCATTTGATATGAAACTCATTTTTGCTTCAATAATTATTGACAAATTTATATATTTATATAATATGCATAAAATATATACATGTGTTTGGATGTCACAACGCTATTGTATAAAATTATGCAAATGTGTTTTAGACAAAGTTTAAAGGGTTAAAATTTTCATCTCAACTAGATATATAAAATCAAATTATAATAATCCTAAACCTTAAATCTTACTTTACAATATTTAGTTATTATTGTGATATATGAATTAGATTTAAATTTTATTTTCTAATATTATATCAGAATCTATTATAACGAATTAAATAGTTAACGCACCACTTATAAAAATTTAATTTAAAACTCAAAATATTTGACTTTTTATATGAGAATATATTGAATATCATACGTCTTAATATAAAATCAAATTTAAATATATAAGTGAATGTATACATAGTTTTACATACTAGTTTTACGAGATAAAATTAATTTAAAATTTACTTCTTAATATAAAAAACTCGACTAATGTGATATTTCGTCTATTGCAAGAATAATATATCTAATATTGTTTAATTTCACGTTATAATACATTTAATATTTTTAATTGTATTTTTCTTTGGATTTGATTGTTTGATGGTGTCATTTGAATACATAACAATGTGAGGTTATCTTGAGAACAGTAATCCTTGAAATACATTATAGTTTTATTTACTTTTTTATAAAACTAAACTATTAATTTAGGATGGGGATACATTGTGAATTTTTTTTTTGAAATTAATAAAAGGGTAAAGTATATATAGTCCCCGAAATTGAATATCACCAGTCAATTTCATCCTTAAAATTGTAATTGAGACAATAATTATCTTTCAATAAAATAATGAAATGATGTTAAAATTATAAATTATCAACAATATTTGAAATTGTGATAGTAAGACAAATTAATGCTTAAGGGTTCGATTGCACTTAAACTTTTCTAACTAACAAAATATAAACATGCATTTAGGAGGAAAAAGTGTCATTAAATCTTCATAATTAAGGTTCCATTTATTTTTTATTTTTTACAATTTCAATGACTAGATTGATGATTTATAATTTTAAGGATCACTTCATTATTTTATTCATTTTAATAATAAATTTAATTTTTTTATCACAAAAAATAATATAGAATTCATTAATATTTTTTATTTTAATAAATTACAGATAAAATATTCAATAAATAAATACCTTTAAATATATGAGTTATATTTAAATTTAAAATAAATAATTTGAATTTTATGAGATTTTTTAGGAATTGACAATTTTTTTAACGAAAAGCTGAAATTAAATTTAAAGATAGAAAAAAAGGAGAGGTGAATAAAAGGGATAAAAATTAAACACTGCATATACGAATATAAATATAAATAAAAAGCAGGTTTGAGAGTTTTGTTTTAATAGTTTCATAGATAATATACATTTAGAGGAGAAGTGAGATGATATTGATAATGTTTACTAGAAGAACATAAGAAAAAATAAATCTTTACTAAATTATGTATTTTTAATATAGAGGAGTAAATTTACAATCTTAAAAGCAATTATAAACCATCACTCTAGCAAAAATCAATTATTCTCCACCTTAAAAAATTTATATACAAGCATACAAAAAAAAAAAAAAAATATTTTATTAATATTAATTTATTAAATTTAAAAAAAAAAAAAAAAAATTATTTTTTTATTTTTAAAATTAAAAAAATAAATTTTTTATTTTTTTTTTAATTTTTATAAATTAATATTGATAAAATATTTTTTTTTTTTTTTTGTATGCTTGTATATAAATTTTTTAAGGTGGAGAAT
>Ga0099824_1008902_pt1 | contig 12600 bp, 6 predicted proteins | sample SiratrowhiteBW_FD_76837 | JGI IMG/M metagenome (GOLD analysis project Ga0099824, IMG submission 76837) | Root nodule microbial communities of legume samples collected from California, USA - Siratro white BW | ecosystem: Host-associated > Plants > Roots > Nodule | place: USA: California... | reverse complement strand
TTTATTATAATAAAATAAAAAAAATAATTAAAAAAAAAAAATTAAGTTAAAAAATTAAATTTTAAAAAATTAAAATAAAATTAAAATAAAAATAAAAAAAAAAAATTTTAAAAACACCCCCCTTCCTTAAATAAAAAAAAAAAAAAAAAAAAAAAAAAAAAAAACCCTCAAATGCTTGATATAGTTCCTTTATGATTAACCGTTTAAATTTATTTTTTGATGAAGTCATAATTAATTATTTAAGAGGACATCTACCAGCATTGGGTAAAGCAATAACTATTTTATTGTTTAAATAAAGTTTTAAATATAAATTTTAATAACTATTTTATTGTTTAAATAAAGTTCTAAATTTAAATTGTAATTCTCCACTATTCCAAAGATAAAATAATTGCAAATGAATCATATAAAAATTAATGTTTATATAGCTTTATTTCTTTAATTTAGTTGTAATAAAAGATTTTGTGTGATTTTGTAATCTAAAGAAAATATAATAATATAAGTAGAAACTTTTAGTACTCCACCAGGAAAAGAAAAAAAAGAAAAACGTGTGAATGTTTTTCTCTGCCCTTCTGATATGGGCATGGAACAAGATAACATGGCAGAAAATCTGGCATGTTGGCTTAGACTGTACCTTGTTGTCAAAACTATGGGCAGTACCATTTGGTGAGTTAATAGTGTTGACCTTACATATTAATGCCTCGGTTCAAGGAAGGCCTAATAAATGGTTAGATTAGGACCCAAAATGAAAGTGGACAATTTGTTGGTGTAAATGCCTAGTGACTTATAAACATTTTTTTGTAAAGTATGCATTTATTCCAACTTTTGATCACTGTATACATGAAAGAGAATGAGCTTAAATGGCATGTTGATCTTAATCTTTTAAAATATATATAGAATTAAATTTCAGGTTTTTAATTTCATCGAAGTTATTCAAGATTTGAAGAATTATTTTAGAATATAGTTTGGTTTTGATGAAATATTTTGTTTTATGTATATATGAGTATAAATCATGTAATAGTTTAAGGGTCATTGATAAGACTAGTTGATAAGTTTTTAGTTTATAAGTTTTGAGTTAATAAATTAATTTATTAGATTAGAAGTGTTTAATCAATTATGTTTATTCTACAATAAAAAACAGAAAATAATTTACGGTTAAAAATTGTCGGTAACGTTACAAATCTGTCAGTAACAATAGATTACCGATAGATTTTCGACGGACACGAAGTCGTTAGTTATTGAATTTTACGCTTCACCATCAAATGGATGACATAATTGACCTTCTCTTCTTTTTTTATGGTGTCATGTCATGTGTGGCGCAGTTTTCATAGAAGCAAAGTGTCTTTGTAATCTTTAAATCAAAGGGAAATAGAACATTGACTTAACTGAAATTAGTTTTTTCTTTCTTCCCGCTGCATTAATTGGATGGTATCTTAATTTGTGACAAAACTTACATTGAAGCAATAACGCATCTTTCTTTCTAGTATCATTATCATAGAACAACATATACCCATTCACACAACAATCATGTTTTATGGTAGTAAATCTACGTACAGGCCTAAACAATAATCTAACTACTACATGCTTAAGGTTTGTTGGAATATGGGCCCACAAAATATCATCTTAAGAAAAAGTTCTCATTCAAAACATTTTTTTTAAATTTCTTTGAAGTAAACAATAGAGTAGTTATGAAATGTAAAATAAATGTTCATTAATTCAGTTGCTACAATGCTTGTGTAGTTTGTGTGTGGTCTTTACTGCTTTTTGTGCTATTCTTCTTCTTCTCCTTCTCGGATTCCACCTTCCGAGTTGACTCACCTCGCCATGGAGGAACAACACAATAACCAACCTAAACCCAACAACATCTACGCTTTCGAAGGCGACCCTTTCCTCTTGAATTACTCATCTTTGGATCTCCGAATTGCTTCGGAGTTTCTCGCAACGTGGCTCCCCTTCCTCTCCCTAGATCTCTGCACGCATTGCACTCAATCTCTCTCTGATCATGTTCAATCGATCGACCCAGGTAGCGTGACCCTCACTTTTCTCCCAAATTCTCGTTTTTTTTTTTCATCTGGGTTTTAACTATTTTTTCTTACGCTTTCTAAATTTTTTAGTTTTAGGTTTAGTGTCCCAAAACGACAACCCCAATGACCAAAACGATGATGAAGATAACTGCGACACGTATTGGCTGGGAAGTTGGAAAGACGGTACGGTTGTGACTGAGATGCCGACTTTGCCTAGAGAGCAGAGGGAGTATGTTAGGTTCATGAATGTGAGGCGCAAGAAGGACTTTATTTGCTTTGAGAGGGTTAATGGGAAGCTTGTTAACATTCTTGAAGGGCTTGAACTCCATACAGGGATTTTCAGTGTTGCCGAATAGTAAAGAATAGTTAATTATGTTGCTATATTGCAGGAGATGGGAAAAAGGGAGAATTGAAAGGTTTGTGATCTAAATTCTCGACTTTTTTTCATCTATTTATGGTTTTGTTTATGTTTGTATGTCATTTGTGATCTTGTTATGTGATTTTTTTTCATTGTATTATAGTTGTTTAGTGTAAAAAGAATAGAAGGGTAATTTTTATGCCATTCTCCATATTCATCGATCATTGTCGCACCACTTTCAGTTATTTTTGGCAAATCCTTCACACTTCTCCAAACTTGCGTAGGTGTTGGCCTAGGAGGTGGACCATCGGTTTCCACTTTGCCTTTTCGAAAGGCTTTAACGTTTTTTCGAAATGGATGATCTATAGGTAAAAACCTTCGATGTGAGTCAAACCAACAAGTTTTGCGACCGTAATTTAATGTGAATGACTTATGATGTTCCATGTAATGGGGACAAGCTAATCTACCAAGAGTTCTCCAACCAGACAACATCCCATAAGCAGAAAATTCATTAATGGTCCACATCAGAATGACCCCAATAATAAAGTTTTGTCTCTTTGAAATATCATATGTCAAAACACCAGACCATAATTTCTTCAAATCATCAATTAAGGGCTATAAGAAAACATCAATACAGGCCTTCGAATTTGATGGACCTGGTATTAAACAGGTTAAAAACATATATGATTTAGACATACACAATTTAGGTGGAAGATTGTATGGAGTAACAATGACAGGCCAACAAGAATACGGTGATGATGATGCCTGAATGTAAGGGTTGAATCCATCCGAGCATAGGCCAAGTCGAATATTACGTGAATCAGCAACATAAGTAGGATGTTTTCTATCAAAGTGCTTCCACGCTTCACCATCAGATGGATGACATAACCGACCTTCCCTTCTCTTTTCATGGTGCCATGTTCATATGTGGCGCAGTTTGCATAGAAGCAAAGAGTCTTTATAATCTTGGAATCAAATGCAAATAGAACATTGACTTAACTAGAATTGTTTTTTTCTTTCTTCTCGCTGCATTAATTGGATGGTATCTTGGTTTGTGAAAAAACTTACATTGAAGCAATGACGCATCTTTCTTTCCAGTATCATTATCATAGAACAATATACACCCATTAACACAACAATCAATCTGCTTAACTATCAATCCTAACTTTGATACCAACCTTTTAGCATCATAATAACTAGTTGGCAATTATGTTTTTGCAGGACTTATGTCCAACAACAGTTTTGTGAAATTCTGTAAGCATTGGTCAGGAACGTTCCAATTCGACTTATAAGAAAGAAGCCTAACACACACTAATATTTTGGATTCCAATGACCCTTCAAATAATGGGTTATTTGCCTCTGCCAATAAATTATAACATTGTTGAGTGTCTTCATTTAGAGGCTCTTCTATGTTACTTGACTGTGTTCCTTGAAGTGCTTCATGTTGCCAGAGAGCACTATTCATCATCTTTTCCATTGCCTTAAATTGATCCATTTCAGTCGCATATACAGATGAACTTGGGCCAGAAACACAATTATCACCAACATTGAAATTAAAATCCCCCATATCTTCACCATGATCAGTCCAAATCCAATAGTTAGGTTTGAACCCCTTTTTGTATAGGTGAACTTTGACGATTTCATCCTTCGAAATCCTTGTATCGTCACATTTAAAGCATGGATATCTAATCCCTCCATCAAGTTCATAATATTTATATTGTCTTGCTTTCTGGATGAACTCTTCAACCCCTGTTACAAACGATTCCTTCAAACCTCTTCGCCCACTATAACATCTATCATACATCCATATGTGGTCCAATGGAATTCGATCCATCTTCTATAATAGATCATAATATATGACGATTAAACATAACATTAAAATGTTGTATATAACAACTCTTATGCTACTATAGCAGAGTTAACACTCGAAACCAAATCAAATTGAATCCAAACAAACCCTAAATCAACACAGCCCAACCAACCAATCAACCCTCGAAACTAAAACTTTAACCGTTCACTCTATTCATCGAAATGGAGAGAAACAAAACAATAAATATACTCATAATCTATCACAAGTTGATAAGAAGAAATCAAAAATTGGGAAAAATTTAACCCTAAACCCTAAAAATCAGGCTACAAATTTCGATTCCTAAATACACTCATACCTTGTTCGTAGTCTACTGACAGTGCTCCTTAAAGTAGATGAAGAAGATGGATGATGCGCCTAACACGCTGCCTGAACCGTCTCCTGACGCAATGCAGCTCTGTCATAGACGAAGCCTTCCTGCCTTTTGAAACTCAAAAATCTCTCAATCCCTCCAATTCGACTAATCGCCACTCAGAACCCTCACTGAAAGTGCCGCTCTATCATTCAAAAACGCTCGTCAACTGGAAACCTAAAGCCCAATTATTTTATATATACGAAACCAATTATCGACAGACAATACTGATAGATACTTAAAAAATAATATACCGACGGCTATACCGACGGATCCTAAAAAATAATTTACCAACGGGATTTACTGACAGATTAAGACCTTCGAGAAATAATATTTTTTTTTCTTTTCTCGCTTGATTTTGGACAAAATTACCGACAAAATCTACTAACAAAATCTAAAACCATAAATTACCGACGATTATACCGACAAATTTACCGACAGATCTTAAAAATAATTTATCGACAAAATTTACTAATGAATTTCTATCGATAAATGAAATTATTGTTACCGATTGCGTTTCTGTCTAGAGTTTCATCAGTAATTATAATATTACCAAAAGATTGTGATCTGTCGGTAGACGCTATTTTCCTTGTAGTGTTCATTATAGTACTCTAGGTCATAAACAATTATCGTAATTGACTATCATGAGATTATTGATTATTTAGAATTGAATTCGTTTGTTTTGGTGATAATCGAATATGTATTAAAATAATCGATTAGATTGTTTACATTAAATTTTCAAATTCAATTAGGAACAAAATAATTTATTATCAATCTATAGCTTGTATGCAAATTCGAAGTTAATAAGTGAAAAATAATTGCAATCATTTTTCTACCTATTAAGAACACTTTGTGAGAAAAAAAATCATTTTTTTTAACTCTTTTAAAGGAGTTTTTATTTGAGGAGTTTTGGCCAAATTCTTACACTTTGTAGTATTTTCATAGGTTTTAAAAAAGTTGTCTTGATTGATTATATGGCATGTGAATTGTGTTGTATTATAAATTTCAAGATCATGAAATAATCTCCCTAATATGTGGTAATAGAAAATAAATTTAGATTTCGATACAATTGAAATAGCAAAATTCTTCTTTATTACATTCTTTTATATTTTAATTCTTTGTGTTCTAATATTTTTATGTAAGTGTTGTAATTAAAATTGTTGAGATTGTATTAATCAATATCGAAGAAAACAATAATTCACTGCAGTGTATATTTTTTTTTTACATTTTATATAAAAATTTATGTTAAGTTAAAGAGTGAAAAAAAAATGAATGAATTTGTAATGACCTGATTATTGAGACCCAAGCAATATACTCCTATCTAGAACTATTAGAGTATTTTTTTAGTGAATAAAATTTTAATGATAAAAAATATAAAGATATACTAAGTACTATTGTATACTATAATGTTTATATTCTTTTAATGTGTTCTATGATATAGTACCTTTAGATCTTTTAAAGATCATTAATATCAAAAAAGACAATTAATAGTTATTTGCACTATAAACTGTAATTATAAATGTTTTCTTTTACATTAAGAAAATATAAAGAGTAAAGTTTGTATTTGAGCACATATTATTGTTTGACATATAAGAAAACTAACTATTTCAACACAGTTTCAAAATGTTCATATTTGAAAGAGAATGATTTGATGCGAACATTAAGTCTTTTGGAATATTTTGAGTGAAAATTTTCTTGTTTACATTCGTTATACTATTTCTTTATTTATATATCATCTAAAAGAAAGTGTAATATTTCATTCTTAGAGTTAGACACAAATTTGAGATCTATCAAACTATATCAATACAAAAGATTTGTTTAAATTATCAAGCATAAAATAAATTTAATAGTTGAAAATTACACCAATAATTATTACATCTTTTGAGTACTGATGTCTCTTTATCCTTGATTAGATAGTATAAATCTTTATTAACACTCCCAGCTTGATATCTTAACCTATATGATATATGAATTATCACTTAAATTCGAATATCTTGTTGGATTCCTTAACTTAATATTTATAATATATTTCATCAACTTATTAATCTTTCTAATAACTACTAGCTTCCCACATCATTCTATAAATAATTTATTGAAATCCAGCATATTTAGTCATAGTTACATTTGAGCACACTAAGTAAATGAAATTGTATAAATCATTAAAACTATTTTAATACACCATTCGTTACAAAACCAATTAAAATAATAAAAAATTAAATTTTTATTTGCTAAAGAATATATCTTAAGTTTGGAGCGAGAATTGATATTGACTTGTTCTCGGTTATGTGATTTATTACTCTAGTAAGACTTGTCATTAAAAGAGATAATTACTAGAACAATGATGATTAACTATCACTTGAATGATACATTAGAAATTTTTTATAAAAGATTTAAAATTAAACATTTTATTTCAAAACTCCGCATAAAATTTTTACTCCAAATCAAACTTATGTCTAAGTAGTACCGAGGTGTCAAATTTATTCAAACTATCAAAATTCAATTCAAAACTAATTTTCATTTCCTCAAAATCATAAACTTAACTAGAATTGATTTTCTAAATATTTATTATCATCACATACATTCAATCTAAATCATAAAACAAAACCTTTAATTTTATCAGCTTAACACATCTAAATTCACTAAGACAAGTTATAATAAAATAATTTAACTAATTATCATTTAGGTTTACAATCCAAACAATTTTTCAAAATAACTACATCATCAACAATTTAGTTCCAAATCTAAATCATAAAATAAAACTTTTAATTTTATCAGCTAAACATATCTAGATTCACTAAAACAAGTTATAATAAAATAATTTAACTAATTATCATTTAAGTTTACAATCCAAACAATTTTTCAAGATAACTACATCATCAACAATTTAGTTCCAAAATATACATAGTCTCCTTAAACTAATAATCAAATTCAAAATCTTAGTTAACTTTCCTTACTTCAAATCCTTTTTTGTCCAAAATATCTAAATCTAGAAAAAATAAATAAATTGGAAATATTCAGATGTTCTTAAATTGGTATAAGAAAAATCAAATTTAACAATAAAACATAACACTATATATTCAAACTTCCTTTTATAAAATTATTATACCCGTATCAACTCATACCACATGCATGAAAGCAAAGATAATAAAAATTTCAAAAGAAAAACAAAACAACTTGTCCTATTTAAATTCCTTTTTAGTCAAATTAGACTTTTTCTTAGTTATATCTAGCTTATGAGTTCCGAAGAGTAAAATAAAAGAAAATGTTCAAATTTTCTAGATATAAGATAGATAAAAGTTGAAGAGAAGTTACATAATTTATGTTTTTAAAAGAATTATAATTATAAATAAACAAAAAATATATAATTATTTAATTTTCTATTTATAATATAACTTAAAACACGATTATCATTTTACATCAACTTCAAACCGTCTATTTTAATGCTCATAGAAAAATATTCTTGCATAATTTAACTTATATTAATACTTAAAATATTTATTCATTTATTTTTCTAATTTAAATCATCATTTTTCATAATTGATCTTATATGAATACCTAAAATATTTCTTTATCTATTTTTCTAATTTAAATATTATTTCTTTTGAAAAATGTTCATTATGTAAACATCAATATAAGTAACATCAAGCCATTTGATTCTATCCTTCGAACTTAACATTTGTGCTAGAAGTATTCCAACACGTTACACCAAACATTGGCTTCCTTGGTTGAGGAAATATCACTTTCCACCAATCAAGGGTTTTCACTTGGGTCAATCCTATCCCCGTAACGGAGTTTGCCTATCCTAAATGGATCGCGTATTAATTTGAATTTTCAAGTTAATAAATATTTTTATTCAACTATAATGGTTTAATTATTATGTGTACATATTAATAGTTATATATTTCAGAACATTGACGATAACAATAATTAATTAAAACATCTCTTCCACATGAACTGACAAAAATTGAATTTATATTTTTTTTCTAAAAATAAATATTATTTAAAACAAAAGCAATATAAACATATTTATTTCAATAGATTAAAAATGATTTTAACTAAATAAATTGTTTTCACTAAATTGTATTTTACTTTTTCAAACTTTATCATCAAAATGTTTAGACCTCTTCAGTCAGGTTAAGAAACAAGTTGAATTCTCCCAAACATTGTTTAATAAAAACATTTTTTTTTTGTCAGCGAAAAAAGCGTGTAATAAATTCTCCCAAACACGGTTAATAAAAACATAAAAATAAGATGTGTAGAATTAATGGAAAAGAGTACAATGATATAGTTTGACCAGTATTTCCACAAGGATTTTCAATTTAGAAAAATAAAAGGAAAAATAAATTGACTTTTCATAACATTAGAAATATGTTATTCCGATGCAAACTTTAAGAAGAATTAAAATTCTAAAAAAAAGAATAGTTTGATTGCTTTAAATGGTAAAATTTTGAAAAATAATTTAAAGTTTTTATAATTTCTTTTTCTAACCTTCTTGTATCTTCTTTTTTCCTTCTTCTTTTCTTTTCTATTTTCTTTCTAATCGTTTGTTTTTTTTTTATTTCACCACTCTTTACTCTCTTCCACATTTCTTTCATCTCTCTTTCATTATTTTTCGCCCATGTCTCCCTGTGTTTCCACCCTCTTCCTTCAATCTTTATTCTCTCTCTTAATATTCACGTGAAAATCATCAATATTTTTAGTTTTTAAGTATTAATTGTTAATGATTAATCAGTGTAATTTACTGATTAATTACTGTTTAAGAATGGAAGGAAAATATTGGATGATTAGGTAGAATCTAGGATCCTTTTGGTGTCTGGTGATAGGTCACTCATTCCCTCACAATCACAAATCGTAATCCTATCCAAGAGGAATGGTGCCTTAAGAAAATGCAGGAGCATATATATTATTCATCCAACAACAATAACACTCACTTATTCTATGGCTTACAAATATCCAAGGCATCAAATCTTTTATACTAAAATACATAACATGGAATATTTATATATTTGTGTAGTTAAATTCGCATGACGTAATTTTGGGGTCAATGAGTTATGGAGGCATATGCCATGCCTTCATTCTTCGGTTGTCTCAACATGTCTTTTTTGAATTCATTACATAAGTCAATATGATAGTAGCACTTATTTAGATATATAAACTTTCGTAAGCATTTATAAAAAAAATAAAAATTAAGAAGTTCATCTCACATGTTGAAATTAATTTATACATACCAACTCTTTTATTTAACTTTTTTTTAAATTTGATTTTAACTTGTAAATAAATTAATTTTAACGTGTCTGTAAATTAATTAACATATAAGAAAAGCTAATTATTTTATTATTTTTGATAAATACTTGTTGTAAGACTAAATTTTTTAGAGATAAATTTTAAATAGTTAATGAAGAAAACGTCTATAAATAAGTTATAAATGTTTATTTTTATTTTATTATAATTTTTTATAAAGTTAATTTTTTTCTAAACTCTTTCTAGATTTATGAAGTTTGAAGTTATTTGTTTATTGTTGATCAAAAGTAAGTGTTTCTTTTCTCACTAGTATCCAATTTTCTTTCTTCTTCTGGAGACTTCAATTAAATGGACACAAATCAATACAACATTGCTAACTTTAAGCTTGATATGAGAGTGTATAATAGAAGTTTTGCTAATAGCCACACTATTCTTAAGTAAAAAGGGTTAATTTTAGTATTTATTTTAGTTAGGTAGTGTAATAGTGATATGACATGATCGTATAGATATGTATATAGGAGCATCAAAATATATATGTATATGTATGGTTGTTGAATGTTCAAATTATGATTTGAAAAGTAAAAAGATAATGTAATCATATTGGGCATTTGAAAGTGGTATTTTGAAGTGATTTTAAGCATACTATATATGTTTGAATTGGTTTGTTGTACGTTTCGTTTGTGAAACCTATGTTTTTAAGTTGTTATTACTCAAGTGGTGTACTACTATTCAAGCATTGCACTTGCTCAAGTAGTGTACTGCTCACTGCTTAAGCGACACCCAACTAGTAAGTTATATTGTATGCATCACTTAATATCACTCAAGCATCAACATGACCACTCAATCAACAAAGCATATAATTAAAGATATGAATTTTAGCTTTGAGTAAGCGAGAGGTCGAGGTCATTTTCTTTCTCCGGGGTGAGCAACACTTAAGCGATAAGACTTCACTTAAGCATTAAGGGGTGGTTGTGATGCCCTTTTGTTGTGACCATTTTACAGATGTGTGGTAGGTTTATCAATCAGACTATTAATCTAACATGGGAAGTTAAGGATAACATTTCTAATTTGATTATGATAGGTTAAATCTTAATCTCTATTGGGACATAATTAATACGAGTTTTTCGAAAGATCCTAAGTGTGATAAGCTATAGTATTTTATTGAGATGCATTTGATGATTCATGTATTCTTAGATATAACTGACTAAGTAGTAATTGTTGTATTTGCTCTAGTATGAGTGTGATGTGACTAGCATATGTATGTGTTCTATTACACACACATACATATATAATATTATATTTTATGATCATTTAAAAAAAACTAATATATATATACACACATTTGGTAACTTAAAGTTCCAATAATTTGTATATTATGTATACAAATATAGTAATGGATGTATGTTTTATAGTTATATACATATAGATTTGACTTACAACTTTTGAATGGGGTGTTACAATAATAGTATTAGAGAAATTTTACACTTTGATAAGTTTAAGGATAATGATATTGTCCTGTTTTCACATGTTAAAAGTGATAACAGAAATGGTAAATAGTCAGTTCAGTATAATAAGTACTGACATATTTCTTTTCAATACAATAAGAAAAAACAAGAACAATTTTACCACAAAAAACTTTTATTTTGATAGTTTTATTTGAACTCTGTTGAGATAATTTAATAAACATTTGTTCTTTAATAATTGTTGGGATTGTCATACCCTTATATGAAGATATAGATTATTGATAGCAGACACGTGACAATGACCACCAAATACTACGTATAAGAACCTAGGCCTCTAGCCATTTTACTAGGAAGCCCAATTAGAAGTCTATAAATAAGAAGAAAGTTCCAATACACAAGGTACCATTACTCTGATCATTAAATATCCTATAATACTCAAACCAATACACAAGGTACTATTACTCTGATAATTAAATATTCTATAATACTCAGACCGATAACTAACTTGAGTGGGTTTGAGTGTTTGCAAGAACTCCTCCCTCAACCGAGAACTAATTGAATAAACCAAGTACGAAGGCGACCATTAAATCTAAAATTGAACCACGAAACATACTATCAAAAATCAATCTGATTAAGCAATATTAACTGAGTATACTATAACAGAAATTATATGTAATTTCAACATCGATTTTATATTTGATGTAGAACTTTACCCTCTACCCTTTATGGCATTTTTAAAATCTATGTAGAAAACCGTTTTTATAATAAGATTATTACATGAATGATACCATATTGAAAAAATGCCTAATCTCAAAACTTATGCTAACAAATCATACATCTCAATTTTTTTTATTGCAAAAGTTCTCATCCTATTACAATATTCACATTTATTCTATTACTTTTTTATATGAAAGGTTGTAAACTTTACTAGCTTTAAAAATCTGATATATTGTACAATGAAATTTCTAAAATATAATAATCACCAATTCTATAAACCTCTTTACTAGTTAAAATTTTGGAATAAAGAAAGAACATATATATTAAAAAATCCACGAAATATGATTAACAAAGTTTTCTTAAACTAATTCATGTTTCAGAGTACATCACTCCAAAACAAGTTCAAGTTTAATAAAAATATACAAACATATATCTAGTCATTTTTTACTCATTCAAAATATGTTTATAATAATAATTATATATATATATATATATATATATATATATATATATATATATATATATATATATATATATATATATATTAGTTTTTTTTAAAAAAAAACTATTCAAAATACAAC
>Ga0099824_1008900_pt1 | contig 12601 bp, 7 predicted proteins | sample SiratrowhiteBW_FD_76837 | JGI IMG/M metagenome (GOLD analysis project Ga0099824, IMG submission 76837) | Root nodule microbial communities of legume samples collected from California, USA - Siratro white BW | ecosystem: Host-associated > Plants > Roots > Nodule | place: USA: California... | reverse complement strand
TTTAGATGTGTTAATTAATTTTATAATTATTTAGGTCCACACCAAGAAAAGAAATCGCTTACTGCAAAATACCATGAATGATGTGGTATTTGTGATGGCTAATTCAAGATTGCAAAAGAAAAAAGAAGTTAGGAAAACAAAAGATTATAACATTGATGATCTTGCTTTTGATGATGAATGGACTGTGGAGACATTGAAGCAAATTCAAATTCAAATGCTTTAGATGAAGACATCTTAATTGAAGTTGGAGAAAATGAAGTTGAAGAAGCTTGTAGTAAGGGTGGTGTTACTACACCTATAGATGATTTGGAGGTTCCTCCAATTGCTGGAAATGATGAAGACCATGGAGATGACCTAAATGAAAATGAGGATCATATGGGAGAGGAAGATGATTATCCTGAGTTTAATATGAAGGATTTCCTTGAATAATTTGTTTGTATTGAATAATTATGGATTTATTATTTTATGCATGAACATTTAATGAATGAATTATGAAACTATTTTTAGTTGTGTATGAGTTATTTTTATTATTTTTCATTGATACACATGCTTATGAATATAACTTTTCATATACTAATAACTCTTATGAGTCGAGTTACGATCCTCGAGTTACGAGTTTTCATCCCCCTTTCCGATCCTCTTACGAGTTACGAGTTTGACAACATTGCACATATCATAACATAAGATTTTATAATAACAAATCAGAAAATTTCTAATGATCAACAAATATGTATAACACCTGTCTTTGATCTCTCCTTTTTATAGCACATATCTTTTATCTATCCTTTTTAGATAACATATCAAAATACAAAACTAGATAACAAAAAGATATTAGGACACAAATTGCGAATTCAATTATCAGCACAATTAAATAGTGCAATCTTGACAAATCAGAATATTTTCTATTTATTTATTTATTACTCAGATTAACCTTGTAGACAAAACCGTGAAGATTGTTGGAATTAGATGAAGCATCAGAACAAAAATATTATTTTATGTTATGGTTGATAACGAAGTGGGAAGTTTAAAGCAAGCCTTGGAAGGTAAATTTGTGGAGCCAGGCCACGTGGTGACCCCATAAGAAATCCTAAAGTTTTGTCAAGAAGAAAGAATATTCATATATACTGTTTAAAATTGAGCAAATTGAGCAAAAAGAAGTTACAGTATGCATAATTTGTGCATATATACTGTTTACAATTATCAACAGGACAACAACAAAGTTTTTAGCTCCAAATGAAATAACAAGATACTGTTTAGCTTAGTTAGAAATTAAAGCTTTAAGAAAAAAAAATTCTCTGTACAAACAATATTATTTTGTATTGAAATGAACTTAACATGACGTATACAAATCTGGTATATTCTTAATATGAATAGATCTGGCCTAGTCCCCCAACCAAGCTTAATATTTCGAATCTGTTACAGTTAATGGTAGTTTCAATAAACATAAGGATAAAGCTAAATGCTACCACTATTTCAGTCTATACTTACAATCAGTATCTATTGACTTTATTGCTTGGTAATATCTGCACAATAGCAATAAAAAGATACCTGGATCGAACCATCTCCTATACCACCAACAATGCATTTACCATCACGATCCCTGCACATGTGCTGACAGGAACTTTTCCGGATCTTGCAAGATTTGGTTTAATGACCTATCTGCACCAAAAACAAAGCAAAATAAAGGATTTTAAAATTGCAAAAAGGACTTGCGTTGATGGAAGATTAGAAAGAGGACTTGCGTGTGTTTAGGGTTTGGTATGAGTCCATCCTACAGAAAAACATCAGAGCTGGTGAAATCGACAAAGCGCTCGTCGTCCTGGACCGTCTGATCGAACTCAAGCCGGAGGAACTGGAGTACCCGTTCGTGAAGGCGCACCTGCGGCTGCTCAACGGGCACAAACTCGCTGCGAAGGGGTTTGAGGACTTGCTTCAGAGGGACCCGTTCCACGTGGAGACGTATCGATGCCTGCTAATGCTAATTTCGGAGACGAAGGCGCTGACCGCAGAGCTTCTGAAGAAAATAAAAATCTGTCCCTATACCTGTACTATACCCCGGAGGCACACGTCTTCAAGGCTGACATTCCAGGACTGAAGAAGGAGGAAGTGAAGGTAGAAATCGAAGATGATAGGGTTCTTCAGATAAGCGGAGAGAGGAATGTTGAGAAGGAAGATAAGAATGACAAGTGGCATCGCGTGGAACGTAGCAGCAGGACGTTCATGAGGAGGTTCAGATTGCCGAAGAATGCAAAAATGAATGAAGTGAAGGCTTCTATGGAAAATGGTGTTCTTAGTCTCACTGTTCCCAAGGAAGAGGTCAAGAAGCCTGATGTGAAGTCCATTGAAATTTCTGGTTAAGTTTACTTTGTTACTTTGTGGAAAATCTGATGTTATGTTTGCTTAGTATCATGTGTGATATTGATGCTATAAAGATGGTGTAAAATACAAGTAACTATATTGTTATTGAGAAATAAAATTTTATTTTGATAACTTCTGTTTGTGAGGAATAGTTTTTAATTTAATTTTCAAATAGCACTGACTTAATGTAAGAGGTTAACAGTTATCTGGTGATGGTTTGGTATTGAGTTTCATTAGCAGCAAATAATAGTCGAAACAAAAAATAATGTAGTGTGCTCTACAAGAACGGGCTGCCTATTGCACTAACATGTGATGGAATGAACTTAAAGATTAACTATTGACAGAGCAATATGAATTTAGGGTAATATGTTGATTTGTTACATATCACCGCGGTTCCGTGTCAACTGGGATGGTATCCTTCCAGTAAAATAATTTAAATATTCTTATTTTATCATCACGGTTCTCACATCAACTGCGGTGATATTGTTCTACTTAATTTTAAAAATATTACCGCATTATTTTTAAATGCGATTCTTTCTTAACTGTCGTGATATTCTATTGTGAAATGTGTTTTTTCTACTAGTGAGTATCCTTTAGGATTATCTTATAAAGTTTACATATATATTTATGAATAATTTGATATATTTATGAATAATTTGATGACAAAATATAAATTAATTAGAATGTGAATTAAATTATAATAAGTTAATTAGTTGATTGTTATATAAACAATTTGGTTATTAAGTAATTTGTATGAAATTAAGATAAATACTAAGATAGATATCTTTCACCTTATATCTTAACATTTTAGAAGTTATAGATTTATGATATTCTTTGAATGCTTTTGGTGAATTATAGTAAATTCATTTAATTTTAAGTAAGGTGAGAATTTATAATCAATCATAATTAAAAATAATAATGTATATTAAAAAAATTGTTTATACAAAATAACTTTTATATATATATATATATTCAAAATCTTCATGATGTTATAATAACCGTTAACCATTCGGAAAAAAAATATGATTCTTGAAAAGAATTTTAGAATACTTATCATCAAAATTTTTTACACATAAATTAATATTTATTAAGTTACATATACAAAAAGTTCATTGTAACATATATTGTGAAATAAAGTGTATCGGATGAGAGTTATTTAAAGCACTATTATGATATAATATTTTTTTATATATTAAAATGGATAATTTGTGTTTATATGTCACATTTTTTTTTTAAAGTCGAATGATGAGGAATAATTTCGTAATAACATAAAATTTTTAATTAAAATTATAATTACATTATCCATTTCATTGGAAGAAGATAAAATGAAAATTGTGTGACAAATTTTAATAGAAGAAAATAAATGTTTATTCTCGTAATTTTTGAAAAATTTACATCAAAATAGTACTTTAATCCAAACTAATAAAGAAAAAGAATTTTATGAAAAATAAATAAGTTTTGACACAGTTTAGAAAAAGAAAACAAAAAGTCAATTTAATAATTATTTTTAAAATATTTTTAATATCCATGCATGTATTTATATATTTAAAGTTAAACAAAATAACTTTTAATATTCTCATTCTGAAATACAACTAAACTTATTAAAGTTTTTTTAGTTAAAACATTATTTCTAATACAACTTTTTGAACATTTATTTCTTTTCACTTAAATTCTATCACATGATATCAATTTTATTTTAATTTTTTTCAATTAAAATAAAACTAAAAAATTTAATATTATTTTTAAAAATCACCTTCTCATTATACAACTTTTTTAAAAGAAATAGAAGTACATAAATGAGATTTATCTATTTTTATAAATAAAAAATATTCATTCTAATAAATAGTAAAATTATTTAGACTAGAATAGTAGTTTAATCCATAAGAGTTATAGTCACGAAACGATGAAAAAGGTGAAATGGGCTCACAACTACTTCACAGGTTTGAGTTGTGAATTGTGACAGCTAAGTCTTTCTCATGCACTTTCATTTACCATTACTCTTCTCTGTTATATTTTTCTCATTTTCATGTACACTGTTATCAAATTTGTTATTTATTTGGATTAGGTGAGTTTGGAAAATAAAAGAATAGAAGAAAAATAAAATGAGATGAGATTGTTGTTAGTGAGAGAAAGTAAATAGAAATAGTAAAATAAAAGTTATATTTTAATAATATATTAAAATAAATTATTTTATTTTATATTAAAGATTAAATAATTAATTTTATATATTTTTAATAATAATTTTAATTATTTATTTATAAAATATAAATATTAATAAAAATTAACCATATTAAAAGTTTAATTTATTGAATAAAATTGTTTACTATAAGTAAATATAATATTTATAAATAACTAATTATCTTAAATGTAACTGATTATCCCGTAATTATTTAGAGTTATGTGCATAATTGATTATAAGATTAACTATAATCAGTTGTATGTAAATTTTCATCGCATTCTTTAGTAGCTTGTGATGAAAAAGTTACTAACTTTTTATTCTCAATTTTCATGTTTATTTATTTTTTCTTTTCACAATCTTCTTGTATACTACATCTCAATCTTTTTATCTGCTGAACCAAACAGGAGGTAAATCGTTACTGATAACCTGATTTAAATTAAAATATAAATATATCATATATACATATATTTAATATGATTTAAAAAAATTACTTTTTATTTTGATTTTTATGATAATATATATTAATATATGAAATAATAAATAAAGTTAAAAAATGTGAGTTGATGGTTTAAATTTTAAAATATTATTACGATAATTAATTAACATAAAAATAATATTCTTAAATATAACCCAAATATGCAAATAAATAAATAAATAAATATCACTTTCATAAAAACAAATACATATATATATATATATAGAGAGAGAGAGAAAATTTAACTCAAATTAGGTCAACGAAGTTTTTAATTGATTTGGTAATTAAACCGATTAGCTTGAGTTAAATTAAAGCAAATACATTCTCAATTTAATCATCAAACTAATGTGGTTCACCATCTAATCTTATTCGAAATGACCTAATTGATACAAATCTTACTCAAATAAACGAATGAGTATTAGCTTTGTTTAAATTAATATAAGTTTCACAAGTATATTTTGACTTTTTTAATCCATTAGTATATTTTTATTTTTTATTTTCTTTAATAGTATTTTTTATTTTTTTGTTTTCTTCAATAACACTCTTTATTCTTTAATTTCTGAAATAACACTTTTTTGTTTTATTTTTTTATTTTTTATTTATTTTTATTGAAATAACATTCTTTTGTTGACTTTTTTACTTCATTAATATCTCTTTATTTTTTTACGTTTAAATAAAAATCTTTTACTTTTTTATTTTTTATTTTTTTATATAGTCAGTATATTAATTATGATTATTATTTTTGTTTTATTTTTTTCTTTTTCATTTCTTTTTTATGATTTTGTGATTGCATTTTATTATAATAATTTAATGGTTGTATTTTTGTAATAAAATTGGTATTAGAAGAAAAAATTATAATAACTTATAAAATTGTTATTTGAATTAAAATTTGTATTTTTCATTTGTTAAAAATATATCTAAATAATTAATAGCAAAAATAAAATAAAATTTTTGAAGTATTTTTGTAAATTAGTTAAATGGTTTTAAAATTTTAAATAAAATTTAATTTATTTGTGAATTGCTTTTAGATGTTATGTTTATTACTTAAAAATTGTTAATTATTAAAATGATGTAATACACGTTGAACATAAAGAAGAAAATAAATGACAATCATATATTCACTAAATAGTTTAGTTAATGATACACAAAATATTTTGTGTGAAATGAAACATACATTTTATCTTTATCAAAACTCAAAGTTTATTTTTATCAAAAAAATCAATTACATCTTTATCGAAAATCAAATTTCGTATTTATAAAAATGAAATGACATCTTTAATAAAATATCAAATTTTATCTCTATCAAAAACCAAATTCTATCTTTATCAAAAATCGAAATTTATCTTTTCAAAAGTCAAATTTTATCTTTATCAAAATTTTATTTGATTTTTGCCATTAATTATTTAGATATTTTTTTAACAAACTAAAAATACAAAATTTAATTCAAAGAACAATTTTATAATTTATTATACTTTTTTCTTTCAATATCAATTTTAATATAAAAATAGAATCACAAAATTATTATAATTTATTTTAATATAATTTATTAATCCAAATGGAAATTTATTATAAAATATAAAATAAAATAATTTATCATTTTTTCCTATTATAATTAATTAGTTAAAAAACCTATAAAATATTTCATTTTATTTTCTTTGTATTTTTTTAAATTTTAATTTAATTATTTTTATATTATTTTTTATCTTAATTTTAATAAACTAATAATCATAATTTTTAATAACTATTAAAAAAAGAATTCTATTATGGAAAAAAAATGTATTATTTAAGAAATTATAGAATAAAGAGTGCTATTAAAGAAAATAAAAAATACTATTGAGAGAATGAAAAATAAAAAGATATTAGCGAAGTCAAAATTGACCATAATAATGCATATCACAATATACTTTTAAGGCCAACGTGATCATTAATTATAAAAAATATAAAATAAGAATTAAATGATTGTATAAATTTATTAGATGTCAAAATATTATTATTTTAACCTAAATTTATGTATACGATAATTATAAATATAAGTATATATAAAATAATATTTTAATTTCTTTTATATATATTATCATATAAATTAATATTAGAAAATTATTTACATAATTAATGTTTCTTAAAATTATTGAAAAAGTATATAAATTTTTAAATTACTACTATGATGCAAATAGTTTTTTAATATCTATTTAAATACCAAAATTATTTTTATATTTTAATTAGCATTATAATTTATACATACTCCTTTAATAACTTTGGGATGAAATGATCAGTCATGAATGTGCAATGTGCAGAAAAAAAAAATCAATAAAAACCCCAATTAACGGGACAATCATTTAAGAAATAATATCTCTGTACAATTATAAGTTAAGTTTCTCACTATTCCACTCTAGGTATAAATTTGCAAAAGGCTAGTTCATTATAGACTTTAGGTTATTTTAGAAGGATACAAATAATTTTTTTATCTCTTATTTAACTTTATTTTGTTTAAGTGGCTTCTTCAAATATCTTTTAAATTGATTTTTCAGTTAGTTTTTATTTATTTTTTATTTTTTATTTTTTATATTAACAATATCAAATTTAGTTGATGTATTATATAGTTCATCTATGGCATTTCTTAAAATTTATTAAATGTTACTAAATTAATCATTTTTAGTCTAATAATGATGGAAGGGACGAATTTGTTTTAAGAGATACTTTCAAATATTAAATTATTTTTTCCAAAATCAGGAGACCAATCTGAAGTACAGAATTAAGTTGGGGACCAAAATTTGGTTATATTTTAGTCTTTAAGAAAATAGATAAATAAGTTAAAACAATTGTGTGAAGGGATTCATTGAACTTTCAAAACCCCTCTTCCTGTGCATTCACATGAAGAAATGATGAGTACAAAAAGTCTGAAATTTTGGACAATTGTAAGCATAACATAATCAAGTTGCTTAATAATGGTCAAGTTTTGAGATAAGATTAGAAAGTTGTGGAAAAGTGGTTCAATTCAACAAACACATCAATTTACTTTGCTTAAGGGTGACTTAATGGGTTGACACATCATTTTGTTTTAGAATTTTCAATAATGTAAAATCCAAAATTTCGGAAGAGTTTGAGAATTAGTTAAAATTATTAATCGATTCTAAACAAATTAATAAAATATTTTTATACGAGATATACTATAGTTATATATTATAATATATTTTAATATAAATATATATTTAGTAAGATACAGATTTACTCAATTTAATTAGTAGTCAAGAATAACATGTTAATCCATTATCTTAACCGGAACAATAAATATTCCCACTGTAATAAACCATTACATGTTTTTTCACCTTAAACACAATAACAGGTGTTACTTTTTAAAATCCAATTTTTTTATAGGTTTGCTATTTAAACTAGAAAATTCAATTTATTAAGTTTAAAATGAGATTAAAGTTCCAAAACATACCTCAAATTAAAAGTTTTTAAATTTGTCTAGATTACATTAATTGACCTTTTTTATATGTTTAACGAGCAAATCACAATATATAAATATATATAAATTTAGTTGGAGTTTGTTGTTTTTATATGTTTAATGAGCAAATCACAATATACAAATGTATATAAATTTAGTTGCAGGTTTCTTGTGTATATGGGATAAAATTGTATTTTAGACTACAAGGTTATTTATGAAAAATGTATTTTTAGGTGTAGAAGGAATATGAAGGAAAGAAGGAAGGAAATTGTTATAGAAAGTGTTTATTCATTTTGTAAGAATGAGAAAAAAAAAGGTGCTACAAAAAGGGTTAGTAGAATTGGAGAAGAGGAGGAGATGTGAAATTTGGTGTGTGGTGGGTGATTTTAACTATGTTAAGAGGAAAGAATAAAGAGTTTGGAATGGTGCAAAGAGTTTGAAGGGAGAGAGATGGATGAATTTAACAAGTTTATATAAGGGCTTGGAGTAGAGGATATACCTATGGTGGGATGTCGGTTCGGAAGTAATAAACCTAATGGAAGTGAGAAAAGTAGAATAGATAGAATGCTAGTGTCTAGAATGTAGATATTTGGATCGGGAGTATGCAATGTAATATCTGTTATTATTTAAAGACGAAAATGTTGATTGTGGTCAAAACCTTTTAAGATGTTGAAGCGTTGATTGGATGATAAAGGATTTTGTAGGTTAGTTGAACATAAGTGTCTCAACGGGAAAAATATAAGAAACAAAAGGTTATATCCTAAAATAGAAATTGAAAAATCTTAAATTGAAAATGAAATAGTGGAACAATAAGAAGTTTTGGAATATAGAGGTGAATGTACGAAGGGTGGTGGATAAGATGATTGAATTAGTCACTAAAAAAGAAGAGTTAGGTCTTCAATAACATGAGAAGTGACATAAAGGAGTTTAACAAAAAAAAAATTGAGAATTAAAAATGGCAAGTGATTTATGCTTTAGGCAAAAGATGAAGATAAGGTGATCGGAGGAAGGTGATAATAACTCAATTTTTTCATGCATTTTTAAATTGGAAAACGAGTAAAAATATGTTGAGAGGTATTTTTTTTTAACGGCGAAGAATTAAATTAATAAGGATATTCCAACTCTTATAAAAAAAAGAAAATCCCTTTCCCTTACAAAAATATGATAATTCAAAAAACCAAAAACCCGTTACAATGAAATAAATATAATCATAACCTATTTCAATCAATCATACTAACTGACAAGTAAAACCTAAACAAAGAATTACATTGCAGAAAAACACAATTACAAAGCAAGAATAAGTGACCATCTTTTAAGAATAGTGCTGATAGATCCATTTCCTGACTAGAAGACACATGGTGCAGAGTAAAGCATAAACACTGGTAGCTGATTCCAGAAGGATAATCCAACCTCACCTACAAATATATGCTGAGAGGTGTGGTTAATTAAAATGCATGAGAGCAATAATCCTCTAAGGTTAAACAAGGTGTGGTTATTGAAAATGCATGGGATCAATAACCTTCTAAGGTTAAGAAAGAGGTGAAAAAGTGTTTTAAGAACGTATTTGAAAAGAAGTGATTACGTTCAGATAGATAATGTTAGATTCTACAGAATAACAAATATGGAAAATAAGCACATGATAACTAAGTTTACAAAGGACAAGGTTAAAAGGGCATTGTGGGGTTATAGTTCAAACAAGAGTCCTAACCTTGATGGGTTAGGTTTCAAGTTCTTAAAGTAGTTTTGGAGCATTATGGGAGAGAATTTTATAAATTTTCTAGATTAATTTCATACAAAGGACAAATTGCCAATAGGAGAAAACCCTTCATTTATTACTCTTATCCTTTCCCTAAGGTGGAAAACTCTAGATCACTAGAAGAATATAAACATATTTCCTTAGTTGGTTGTGTTTATATGGTGGTATCTAAGATCTTAGCTAGGAGGATGAAGGTTGTTTTATCAAAGCTGATTTACCAAAATCATAGTACGTTTGTGGGAAAAGGTTGATCACGAATGAAATGGTGGAAGAAGTTAAGTATAAGAGAAAATAGTATTTAGTATTTAAAGTCAGCTACAAAAAGGTAGAGCAACTGTTGACAAGAAAATATACCCAGGCTTTAAAGAGATAAGGTAGAATTTAGTATTCTTCAATCGGCAAATGATACAATTTTCTAGGAAGAGACTTCTTTGCAAAACATAGAGTCTTTCTTTAAGACTATTCTTAGAACTTATGAAATGGAATCATGATTAAAATCAAATTTCAAAAAAGTGTATATGAGGCTTTTGGGATTAGCTATAATGCGGTCAGAAAGATGGCAGAAAAATTAAACTATGGAATCATGAACTTCTCTTTGACTTACTTAGGGTTGCCTATAGGTTTTAACCAAATGAGAGGAATCAACTTGAAAACATGTTTCGAACAAATTTAAGAAGAAACTTGGGAGTTGGAAGAGGAAGATAGTGTCTCTGCTGGGAGATTATGTACTCTAACAGTTGTGCCATCAACAATTTGATTATTTTATTTATCCTTTATAGTACACCTAAAATAGTGGTAAGGAAATTAGTTAAGATACATGGTAGGTATATGTGGGGAGCGTGTTCTAAGGGGAGCAAGAGACATTGGGTAAAATTAAAGAATTTATAATGTGAGCCTCAATAAGGCATTATTAGGAAAATGGAAGTGTGTTTTCTGTAGAAATAGAATTCAACTTGGTCTAAGGTCTTCAAGTCCAAGTATGGATGGGAATCAAAACTTTAGAAAAGCATTTACATGGTGGAAGGATATAAAGAAAGCATGTGGTGAAAAAAGACAACATGGATGGTTTGATGAGAACATTATAAGGAAGATTGGTAATGAGAGTAAGGTAAGTTTCTAGAGATATGGATGGAATAACAACATAGGCTTTTGAGCACTGAACTTCATAGATTATTTATAATACTAGAATAGAAATTGAGTACTATTAAAGAAATGGGATTTGAGAAGAATGAATACTGAGATGGAGGTTTAGTTGGAAAAGAGAGATGTTTGTCTAGGAGAAGGAGCAGTTAAGTAGGCTCAAGGAGATTCTTATAGAAGTGTGAATTGAAGTACAGGTGCAAGATGAGTGAAAATGGAAAGCTAAAATAGTGGTCAGTATATTGTACATTTTAGATATTTCGATCTATTTGGGACACCATGAGTCATCATGATAATGTATATAAATAAATATGAAAAGCTAAGATACCACCAAAGATAAGATTTTTCGTTTGGAGAATGCTTAGAAACATGCTACCAACTAAAGATTAGCTATGTAAAAAAATATTCTCCAGAAAAATGCAGATTAAACTATCTCATGTGTATTGAGGAGTATGAAATTATAACTCGATTATTATTTAGATGATAAATTTTGAATAATAATTTTAATTTGAGTTTAAGTTTATTATATTCATATAAGCAATACATGTTATATATAATCTGTCATTTTATTTTACATTGTACACCATGTAAGAAAATAAACCTATAAACAATGGAAGAATAGGTGTAACATTAGTTGCGAAATTTTTTAAATAAACCAAAAATAACACAGAAAGCAAAATAAAAATAACAATAATAATCATTTGGTATTATTATGTCATGCAAAGATTGCTATCTGTTCCTAAAAGAGATAGAAACTCTTCTATGAGTTACTTAGAAGCACTTACAAATATAGTTATACAAACAAACTATTACTAGAAGACTAACTAACTAATAATATATCTAATCCAATAAATAATATTGATAACGAACACACTCTATTAGATATTAACTATGAGACTGCAAATACTCTCATCTAGAAGTTCAATACACAATATACTAAACTTTCCTTAAATTAATTTAGTTTGTACTACAATTTATTTCAATTTTATATTCTATAGTCTTAATTTAAATGATAAAACAATAAATATATACACGTTTTTAATTAATTTTAAATCAAATCAATAAATTTTAGTAAGTTGTATCAATAGCTTTAATCAACAACATAAATAATCTTTATATATATACATATATATATATATATATATATATATATATATATATAATAGAGAAAATTTTTTTTATGTATAATGGTTAGGGTGTTTATCAGTACACACACGGTCATGCTTAAGAACGATTTTTGCTTGT
>Ga0099824_1008894_pt1 | contig 12610 bp, 20 predicted proteins | sample SiratrowhiteBW_FD_76837 | JGI IMG/M metagenome (GOLD analysis project Ga0099824, IMG submission 76837) | Root nodule microbial communities of legume samples collected from California, USA - Siratro white BW | ecosystem: Host-associated > Plants > Roots > Nodule | place: USA: California... | reverse complement strand
ATTTATTTCTTTACTGTACCCTATATCTTTAATACCAAGATTCATTAAAGTTTTTCAGATTGCGAAAACTATTTTCAAAGGTCTAAATTGGTTAAAATCTTTCAAAGTTCAATTCACCCCCCCCCCCTCTTGAACTCAGCCTAAAACGTTTTTAATTAGATATAAAGTAAATAAATAAATAAGACTAGTGCATAACTAGAGATAACTTAGAGAATATAAATAAATAAATATGATCAGTGTGTAACTGAAAATAAATTAAATAACATAAATAAATAAGATCAATGTGTAAATGAAAATAAATTAAATTACAAAAATAAATAAATAGAACTAGAGAGTAAATGGAGATAAAATAATTAAAAAATAAGATAAAATAAAGAATATAAATAAATAAATAGGACCATTACCTCACTAAAGATAAATTAAATAACATAATTAAATAAGATCAGTGTGTAACTAGGGATACATTAAATAATATAAATAAATGAAAAAGACCACTCTGTAATTGGAATTCAATAGAAATAAAAATAAGAAGAATAGAATAATATATAGCTCAAAATAAATAAAAATTTATTAATGTATAAAGAGGGTTTAATCACACCCTTCTTTACTTTTGATTGAAGTGACAAGATAAAATTAGGACTAGAAGTAGTTTTAGGAGGTTTAAAATTTTTCTTACTTCAAATTCCTTTTCTTCTTCTTCTCTCTTTCTTACTCTTTCTCTCTCTTATTTTGTTGCTTGTATTTACCCACCCTTATTTATACTTTTTTTTTAATTTAAACTTATCTCCTTATCCTCTCCTTATTCATTACATTTAATGCAATATATTTTTTATCTTCTTACTTTTTCTTTTGTTGAAGAGATAAGGTTTATCTAATATTTTTTAATTTTTTGTTTTTTTGTTTTATTTATTTTTTAATCAATTCTTATTATTTTAAAATATATATTTTATAATAATTTCTTTTGATATTTTTCTTCTTATTATTTTATTTTTATGATTATTTTCATTTTATTTAGTCACAACATTTCTTTAAAAGTATGACATCTGCATACACTTGACATTTATGGCATTTTCTCACATGTACGCAACAGTCGTTCTCCATGGTCAACCAGAAGTAACTAGCCCTCAATACTTTCCTAGCCATAGAATGACGGTTCATATGAGTCCCGAAAGTTCCTTTGTTAACTTCTCTCAAGATCAATTTTGCTTCTTTGGCATTAACACACTTGAGGAGAACCATGTCATGATTTCTCTTGTATAACACATCCCCACTCAACCGGAAGTTTGCAGCCAACCTTCTTAACATTCGTTTATCATTCTCGGTGGCCGTTTTAGGATATTCATGATCTTTGAGGTATCGCTTGATATTGAAGTACAAAGGTTTGTCGTCTGATTCTTTTGTAATGAAATGGTATTAGGCTGGGTGTTTGTGACTCCTCATTCTGATTGTTGGAAACTCTCCCTCTTGATTTAGCTCGAACATGGATCATAAGGTAGCAAGAGCATCAACCAGCTGGTTTTCTTCTCGCGGAACATGGTGAAATACTATGACATCAAAATACTCCATTAGCCCTTTGATATATGCTTGATAGGGAATCAATTTTTGATCCCTAGTCTCCCACCCTCCCTTTATTTGGTGGATAACCAATGTGAAATCACCATATACATTCAAGAATTTTATTTTAAATTCAATGGCTGCTCGAATCCTCATAGCACATGCCTCATATTCCACTATGTTGTTGGTACAATCAAAGCACAACTTTGTCGTTATTGGTATATATTGTTTTTCTGGAGAGATAAGCACTGCTCCTATACCATGACCTAACGCGTTAGATGCTCCATCGAAGAATAAGGTTCAGGTATTTTCAACATTATCTTCTTTCACTGTAGCAAAAATGGCACAAATATCTTCATTCGGGAAACCAAGCTGCATGGGTTGATAATCTTCAATGGGCTGAGGGCTAAATAATCAGCCAGAGCACTGCCCTTGATAGCCTTCTAGCTGACATACAATATATCATACTCTGATAATAACATTTGCCAACATGTTATTCTCCCCGTGAGAGCAGGCTTCTCGAAGATGTACTTGAGTGGATCCATTTTGGATATTTACCATGTCGTTTGGATTAACATATATTGTCTTAAACGATGCATTGCCCAGACCAAAGCACAACAAGTTCTTTCTAATGAAGAATATCTCCGTTCGCAGTCCGTAAACTTCTTGCTCAAGTAATAAATTGCATGCTCTTTCTTGCCTGTTTCATTGTGTTGACCCAAAACACAACCCATTGTCTCATCTAGGACTGTCAGGTATAGAATAAGAGGTCTCCCTGTGACTGGCGGACGCAATACTGGGGGCTCTCTTAGATATTGTTTGATTTTGTCAAAAGCTTCTTGACAGACTTTACTCCATTGCATGGCTTGGTTTTTACGCAACAACCTGAATATTGGCTTACAAATTGCAGTTAATTGGGAGATAAATCTTGCAATATAGTTTAATCTTCCCAGAAAACCTCGAACTTTCTTTTTTGTGCAAGGGTGTGGCATTTCTAGTATTGCTCTCACTTTATTCGGATCTACCTCTATTCCCTTTTGGCTAACAATGAATCCCAATAAATTTTTGGATTTCTCTTCGAAAGTACATTTTGCTGGATTCAACCTGAGTTCATATTTCCTTAACCGTTCAAACAACTTCTTTAGGTTGAAAAGATGTTCCTCTTCTGATATGGATTTGGCGATCATGTCATCGACATAAATTTCTATTTCTTTATGCATCATGTCATGAAACAATGTCACCATGGCCCTTTGATATGTTGCCCCTGCGTTCTTAAGCCCAAATGGCATCACCTTATAACAAAAAGTTCCCCACAATGTGATGAAAGTGGTTTTTTTCTAGGTCTTCGGGTGCCATTCTAATTTGATTGTAGCCTGAAAATCCATCCATAAACGAGAAAAGTGCAGATTTAGCCATGTTGTCTACCAGAGTATCAATGTGTGGCAAGGGAAAGTTATCTTTTGGACCGGCCCGATTTAAATCTCGATAATCTACGCACATTCAAATTTTCCTGTCTTTCTTTGGCACTGGCACCACGTTCGCTACCCATTGAGGATATTTCACTACAGCCAAAAAACCTGCATTGAACTGTTTCTCTACCTCTTCTTTTATCTTTAACCACACTTCTGGCTTCATCCTTTGCAACTTCTATTTAACTGGAAGGCATTCTGGTTTAAGAGGTAGTTTATGTTGTACTATGCTAGGGTCTAAACCTAGCATGTCTTGGTAGGACCAAGCAAAAACATCCTTGAATTCTTTCAAGAGAGCATATAACTGTCCCTATGTCTCTTTAGTCATACCAGTACCAATTTTGACCTCTTTCATTTCACCCTCTTCCCCCAAGTTGACAACTTCCACCTCCTCTTGATGGGGTTTCATTTCCTTTGCCTCTTGTTCTCCTAATCTCAACAATTCAAGAGAGGGTTCACTGTCTTCTTCATAATCATTTTCCGTATTATCCACAGGGAGTGTAAAATTAGGATTCAATGTATCGACATTGATATTTTCAAAACATTCATTGATTGATATGCGTTATTCAATTTCGCGAAAATAAATAAACAAACAAATGAAAGAAACAAGCATAAAACAAAACAAAAACACGAATTTATAACTCAAAATACGCATCAAAGTCACACTGAGATTTTCAAAATAACTACTTCGCACGCACAAGAACCCTATAATGCAGAGTTAGTCACAAAATATTACATTTCATCAACATTAAAAACCACGGGAATGTTTACAGATTCCCAATTGTTAAGCCTTGCATCGGGAGAGCAGGGGTACACAAAATCCAAGCCTTCTTCGTCGAGCTCCTTCTCAATGGCTGCCACTTGATCTGTATTGATCCACCTAGCGCTTCAGAAGCTTTGTCGTATATCACATAGGGTGATTTTTCTGACCTTTGGCTCATGACTTTCCAGCCTGGCCAGACTTCTCTCTCGTTTTTCTTCCATTGCTTTCCTCCAGTCTGCCTTGGTTGGTCTGTATCCCAAGCCGTATCTATTCTTGTTCTTGGCTAATTGCAGAGGGAAAACAGATCCTTTACCATCTTTGTCCAATCGTTTCCCAAACTTGTAGCCTTCTCTCATCATTGTGTTCACCATCTTTGAAGAGGTGTTTGATAGGTAAGGGGTTATTAGAAAAGACTTGACATATGCAGTGTTGACAATTTCAAAGGCCTGGAAGGATGTTTCTAAAGCTTCTTCAGTAGCTTCCACGTATCGAGAGGTCGTCGATCCACTTACTAAAAAGTCCTCCTCGCTAGATACTATTATGAGCTTATTGTCCACCACAAACTTAAGCTTTTGATGTAAGGGAGGGCACGACTCCAGTAAAATGAATCCATGGTCGCCCTAGTAGAGAGTTGTATGCCGGAATTATATCCATCACCTGGAATACTACTTCAAAGGTGCAGGGCCCGACTTGGATGGGAAGTTCAACTTCTCCTACTACCTCTCTTATGCTCTCATCAAAAGCTCTCACAATCATAAAACTGGGTCGCATGTGAGCTCTCTCACAAGGGAGCTTATCAAGCGTTGCTTTAGGCATCACATTCAGAGATGAGCCATTGTCAATGAGCACTCGAGCTAGGACATAGTCCACGCATTTCATCGATATGTGCAGGGCCTTGTTGTGGCCTCTTCCTTCTACAGGGATCTCCTCTTCAGTAAAGGTTAGGTAGTCGTTAGCCATGATATGACTAACGATGCCTTCAAATTTATCCAGGGATAGATCCTACTCCACATGAACCCCACTGAGAATCTTCAACAATAGTTTTCTGTGGGTGACAGAGTGCGTCAATAATTCTAACAGCGTGATTCAAGCTGGCATGCAGTTTAACTGGTCCACCACCTTATATTCACTTTGTTGAATGAATTTCAAGAACTCGTCTGCTTCCCATCAGATATTTCCTTCTTTCCATCCTTCTCACCATCTCGTTCAGTTTGCGGCGCCTTCCCTTTCAATAACGCCCTTGCTTGCTCTGTGGTTATTTCTTCTCTAGCCCTTTTACCTTGATTTTCTTCGTTTCTTAACTCATGAGGTGTAAAGACACGACCACTTCTTGTCATACCCCCTAGCTGGAGATATTATCAATGACAGTATTAACAATAGTAGGGGTCTTGTCTGCTTCCTTTCTTTCTTCTGCTCCCTTTAAGACTTGAGCATTGTACTTCCAGGAACTGCCCTTTCATTTTTATAGAGGAAGGGACTCGGAGCTTGTATCACGATAGGTCGTCGCTCCTGTGATAGGTGCAAGGCCTTGGTAAAACGTATTACCACCGGTTTAGGTCTAGACAGTGTTGTCTCCTCACCTGTTTGTGTACATACTTCCCCCTCCTTTCTTGCCGATAGATTTGCAAGATGTGTCTATCGATAAGATCTTGCAGTATCTGCTTAAACTTAGAACATTCGTCTATAGGGTGTGAGATGCCCGGGTGGAGGCCACATTCATTTTCTTGTCTGTTTTCAACTTTCAATCATCCTGCTTGACAGAGCATAGTATAAATTTTCTTCATCGAAGTCGGAATCATGTCTTCCATGACAACATTTATCGATGAGCTAGCATGTCCCACCAAAGGGTTGACTTCTACATTGGGTTTATCCTCTTGAAAACTTATCCACCCAGCGTCGATCAATGCATGCACCTTGTGTTTTAGGGCAAAACACTTTTCTGTGGAATGGTTGATTGCCCCGTCATGATAGTCACACTTGGCGTTTGCATCATAGTTCTTTGGATATGGTGGTTGTACCGACTTCATGGGCGATATAGTGACTAAGGAGTTGTGCAGAAGGGTTGGTAAAAGCTCTGTATAAGACATCGGAATGAGAGTGAAGTTAACAAAGTTTCTTTTAGGGTTTCTTTTTTGTGTCAGGATTTTATTTTGACCTTGATTAGGTTGTGGAACCACATTATGGTGGTAGACAGTATTTGGCACAGGTGGGACTTGGTACGGGAGGTCCAGGAAAACCTTGTAGACGGGCTCGTGGATGATATATTGGTGTTGTATTTGCAACAAAATACATCACGGACTGTTGATAATTTGGTCTGAAGTGAGACATGGTATTATTTCCCCAATGAGGGGCAGTAGACGCCGCTTGGACTTCACCTTCTTTTCGCCTTCGAGGGACGAACCTGGGTTTTTTGGTGTTTGCGGCCGCAAGCGGGCCTTGTGCAATTTTTCCACTTTTAAACTCAAATTCAATCCTCTCCGATTATAACCATATCGGCGAAATTTAAGGAGACACTTCCTACCATGTGCTCATAGAAAAGCGACTATAGCTTGTCTATGAACATGACTATCATCTCTTTGTCATGCAATCGAGGTTCAACCTATGTCGCTACCTCTCTCCACCATTGGGCATATTCTTTAAAAGTTTCCACCCCCTTTTTGTCATGCTTTGTAGTTGCATCCTATCAGGTGCCATATCAATATTGTATTTATATTGCTTCAAGAACGCTCCCACCAAGTCTTTGCAAGAATGAAAGCGTGTTGGTCTCAAATGCATATACCAACTCAAGGCCATCCCTGCCAAACTATCTTGAAAGAAATGTATTAGCAATTTCTCGTCATGTGCATGAGCTGACATTTTCCTATAGTACATGGTTAAATGGCTCTTAGGACAAGTGATGCTCTTGTATTTCCCAAACTCTGGGACCTTGAACTTAGATGGAATAACTACATCTAGTACCAAGCATAATTCTGCTGCCTCTCCTAATTCATAACTGCTCCCACCTTCTATGATTCAGAGTCTCTCTTCCAAGCACTCTATTTTGCCTTTTGCTCCTTCAATGCCAATAATGGTGGCTTTTGATTGGGACCCGTCGCCTGTCAATACTTGCAGGATTTTTGGAGTAGCGGTCACTTGCGGCCCTTCGAAAGTAGATGTTCCGATCACATTACCATTTGTCATGTTATCGTTCAGTGATCCCTAGAGCACTTCTTGCTTGTTAGTATATGCCACGGTGGCACTGACAGGGATAGAAAGTGGCACCTGGCTCTGGTAAACATACTCCTGAACTGGTGGAGTGTATCCAGGAGGAAGAGCAAAAGGGGGAAATTTGACAAAAGTCGCTTTAGCCGCTTGTGCGCTCCTTTCTTCGCTTTTAGAGACTCGGGATTCTAAAGCTGTCAAAACTTCCAAAATTCGAGTCATCTGGTCCTTGAGCTTACCGACATCGGTCTTTATTTCTTCTTGGATTGCTCCCAAATTCTCCATGTTCCTCCGATTGGCACGTGTCCCGTATGGGTGTCGCGGTGTTCTGGCCATTATTGCTTTTTATCATTTTCTATTTTTATTTTATTAAAAAGAATTAGATGACAATAAAACATGCAAAGAAAATGGAATGCATTTAACACGTATATGAAAATTAACATAAATTTGGGTCAATAGAGAGTCTGACTTATAAGAGAATACAACCCAATACATCTTGAAGGTAAACAAAAGAAATACAAATTAACCCTTAGCACGAGCTATAAAACCCTTCATCATTCCCACAAGTTGTTTACAATGCTCTATAAAAACTGTAACATCTTCTGGAGGGTTGTAGAACTTCAAAGATGACTCAGCATTAGACAACATCCTTGGGACATCATCAATTGCCCCATTGGCTAGAGAAGCCAGTTGAGAAAAGTAATTCTTCCAATATTCCGCGGCTTTCTCCCACTCAGCCATGAAGCCCTATGCTTCAGCCATTACAGTCTGAAGCTTTTCTTCCACCTCTATCCTTTGCCAATGCTCATCATTAACTCTTTCTTCATAGATTTCCATCATCTCCTTTGCTTGTTGATTCATTCCATTGACCACGACCTGCAATTCGCACAATTGTTCTAGAGCCTCCTGCTTCTCTTTCTTGATATTCTCATATAGGTTCTTCCATTGTCTTTCTGCTGATGAAACCACATCCCATTCTTGAGCTCTCTTTGTCAGTTCAACATTGACAGCTGCCAAGTCCTGCTTAATCCTGAACGTGTAGTCTCTTTCTGTTCTCTGCTTCCTCATCAACTCTTCATGTGCCTTGACTCTTTCCTCATAGTCCTTTTTTAGGTCTACATAATCATGGTGTAGACTTTGAAGATCCTTAGCTACTTTGGTAGTTTTTACTTTTTGTTTTTGTATTTCTTCCTTCAATAACTTCACCTCTTCTCAACTCTTTCCGTGACCCTTCGACGATAAGGGATTTCTCTATCCACAGTCCATGATCTAGAATCTATCTCCATACGAATTACATGGCCCAGGAAGTTCTAACTTATTACAGAGTGTCAGTAGCTAGGCCATCCTCATAATACTCCAGTAGAGGGGTGAGGGCAGCAGGTGTTGGAGACCCTCTAATAGATACCAGAATTGCCTCTGAGCCAACACCAGGTTATAGTTAATGCAACATTTGGTGCCAATAAGTGGAACATTAGGGTATTTCCCACAATAATAGATGAGGTGTGACCTCTGCTGCCATGAAAGATGCCACCTGATCTTTTCTTTTGTCAAAGCCGCGAAGAACTGTTTCCAGTCTTGTGATCTTTTAACTTCAAGGCCATACTATAATGCCCTTTCCACTGGACAACTGACACCAGAAACTCTCTCTCCAACATGAGATGTAAGCCATACATACAACATGGGCAAGTAGCATAGCATTTTCCTCTTCTTCCTCTCGAAACACAGATCAAGAGTCTCGAAAACATCGGCTAAGATAGCTATAACTGGATTTTCAGATCGTGTCTTGCTAGCAACAAACACATCTACTGCAGTATAATCTACAAAATATTCGATGTTGGGAAACAAAAGAACTCCATAGATTATCATGGCGAGAACATCCATGAATCTTTCCCAGTCTTTTTTGTCATCTAGTTGACGGAGATAGGCTTCCAGAAACTTCTAAAGAAAACCTTTCGCCCCTTTCCTGCTTACAATTATGCCTTCTAGCTCTGTAGGATGTATTTTCATAAATCTGGCTATCACGGGCATAGAGGCATGTTGTTCCAAGTGCTTGTATGGAACCTTTCTGTCTAAGGATAGATCCAGAATATGCTCAAATTCTTCAATAGTAGGCACCAACTAGAAGTTTGAAAATGTAAAACATCTCAAAGGTGGGTCATAATATTGCGCTAAAGTGGTGAACATAGGTACTTGAACCTCTACTTCCAGTAATCCCAGTAGGTTCCCAAATTTCTTTTTGAAGGCATCTCTCCGTATTGTCTTGAGTTTTCTTCCCAACTCTCTGAGACCAGTCAAATTACTTTCATTCACCCTTATGCTGAGTTTTTTCTTTAGTGACTCTGAGTCCGATTTTCTCTCGATTCCAGATTCCATTTTAAATTCCATCTTATAAAAAATACACAGGACTTTACAATTTTCACCTAAAACAAATGAAACTGGTAAGAACCAAAATGCATGAAATGCATAGGTGAGGAAGTGCACAAGGTGAACATAATTTCCCAATTATGATATGCACAAATACAACACATGATTTTATAAGAGAAAAATTTTCACACTCTATATTGTAAAAAAAAGCCCTTTTTTTTTTTGAAAATTTTGTTTTCTTTTGTTTAAAAATTTTGGATTTTTTGTTTTTTTGAGAAAAGCGATGGACAGTAGAGGCGCGCATGTATCTACCTTTTTTGCACTAATCGAAGACTTTAACGTGGTGATACTTAATGATCTAGGACACTAGATGAATTCTCACACAGGGTGGCTCCTAATCCCTAAAGGTATGAGGCCACTAGAGCTATGACTCACTTCACCACATTACTCATAGTAACTGGTAAACAACTTGCTTACGAGCATGTGAATAAAGCAAACAAACTCCAGCTAGGGTTCTCGCAAAAACTGAGAAGGAAGTACATCCTGTCAGTATTGCTACACAACCCCTTTCTATTTCTAAGCTCACTCATACCCGAGTATAGGGCCCCACTCATGATATGCAATTGTGTGTGTGTGTGAAGGGAGAATTATACATACCCCACCCCCCACCTGCAAAACAACCAGAAAATCCCAGGCAAATATATATAAAATGTCATCTAACCTAGGATTCAATTATTCCAGCAGAGTATACAAACATACATACATACATACAACAATGACAGAGAAAGATAAACATTCTAAACATCACACTCAACTTTACTTATTTAATTAAATTGGCCTTACTCTCTAATTTTCTCTAGTGGAGTCACCATCTATCGCAACCGAGATCACGACGGGGACGACGATCCGAAAAATTTCATAATTTTTCAAAACAGAGGAGTCGCCACCATAGTTTTTATAGAAAAATATGGAAAAAAAAAAAGAAAAAATAAGGATAAGGCTAGTTTGTGAAAATCAGATTTAGGTCCGGGAGTCGGTTACGTGTGGAGAAGGTATTAGCACCCCCACAACGTCTATCTTATGACGGTACCTTTTAATTAAATAAGTAAAACGAGTGTAACTTTTGAAATGTTTTTTTTTTCCAAAAGAGACAAAATGCAGATGAAACAAACAAAACTATTTTTAATTTTTAGGGCCCGACAAGGGTTCGCCCTTGCTCCTACATATTTCCATCAAGGATGGGAAATCAGGGTTACATAGTTCTTTAGTAGAAAATTGTTTGTTGGGATGTTTGATATTTTTAATTTTGAAAATTTTATATATTTCTTTTTATATTTTTGAAAATTTGAGATTTTTATATTTTTTGAAATTAACTTCGAAAGTCTCGGGTTAGACGTTGTTCGACGCATACGGCCACTCAAACGTCTAAATGAGACAAAGCAGTTTCAGATTAAACATCATGTAATGCGAGCGATCAATTGAATGTTTAACAGAAATAATTACTACATAATTTTTTTAATTAAATCCCGCATGACGCATGCGGTCATTTGGATATTTAATCAAAGTATATTCATCGTATGAAAATAATAAAAAACAAATATAAAATTATTGTTAAAACTATATATCTTTTTTATTATAAAAGACAAAGTTTCATGATATTGTATTTGTAAACAATAAAGAAATGATTAAAACAAAATTAATGTGCCTTTCAAATGAAATCATTATTTAAAAAAAGAGAAGATGTAGTATATGGTGGGTTACACATGAATGAAAATAGAATAAAAATAAAAAAATAAAAAAATGGGACCTACGTATATACAATTAACACTTAAAAAAAACTTTATAGTCTAACCAATTTTGGCATTTGACTAAGAGCAAAAATGTAACCCCACATGCATTTAAATGGCACAAAAAACAGGAGAGAGAAATAAAAAGTAGCATTAAGTGACAACCCCACGGAGAGAGAAATAAGGAAAAAAAGAGTGGCATTAAATGGCCCCAACATGCTCTTAAATAACACACAAATTAAGAGAGAGAAAACTAAAAAAAAAGGAGGCATTTAATGCCAACCACATACACTTAAATGATACACAAATTAGGAGAGAGGAATAAAAAAGTAACATTAAATGGCAACACCAACATGCTCGTAAATAACACAAAATTAGGAGAGAGAAATAAAAAAATGTAAAATGGCATTTAATTCCAACCACATGCATGTAAATCAGGAGAGAGAAAATGAGTGTGGTGGTTTGGCTAGTGGAGGTGACGCTGATGAGGTTTGAGGGTGGCGTTCTTCCTTGATGGTGTCGCCGGAGGAGAAACGGTCAAGGCGCGATGAGGTTAGGGTAGAGATGTCTGCGGTGGCTGGTTTATGACAAAGAGAAAGGTGACGATGAGGACATGGCTCTCCCAGGCGACAACGGCGTGGCGGATTTGTGGTTAAGAGTTCCACGACCTAGATGGAGAGGCTGGCTTAGTGGCGGTTTGGAGCAGTTCGACGACAGTGTCGTCGGTGGTTTGGAAACGAAATGCATGGGGTTTATGTGGGCTGTTGTGTGGCGAGCAACCCGAGAGTGGAAGCAAGCTTGGTGGTTTCTATTGGTGTCTCGGGTTGGGCTTGCGCCGTAGTGGGGTGAGTGGCGGAAGAAGAGGTCGATGGTGGCTGGGAAGGAGACAACGACGGTGCAGGGGTGTTTTTTACAGGCTTTTTTACATAACTAGTGCAATTTTATCTGGAAATTTCGAAAATGGGCAGATTTTTAAAAATTTACTGAAATGGGCAAGTCGTGCTTGCATGTACGAGATGGGTAAGCAGAAATCGTCCCCACATGGCCGCCTTAAGTGCACAGATTTTCTTTTTTTTGTCCTATTCAAAATCGTGTTAGGAAGGCCAATTTGAACTTTTTTTTTTTTTTGTATAAGCAAAAGTCGTGCTTGTTAGCACAACTTATATTTAAATTTGTTTTTTTTTTAACATGCAATATAGTAGTGGGATGAAGCACGACTTTTGTGTGAATTCTTTTTAAAAAATGACAAAATCTAAAATTATATAATTCTATTTATAAAATTATATATATTTATATATATATATATATATATATATATATATATTTATATATATATATATTTATATATATATATATAATATATTATAAATATATATATATATATATATATATATATATATTTTTGTTTTTTTTTTTTAAAAATAAAAAATATTATTTTTTTATATTTTATATATTTTTTTTTAATATATTTT
>Ga0099824_1008891_pt1 | contig 12616 bp, 8 predicted proteins | sample SiratrowhiteBW_FD_76837 | JGI IMG/M metagenome (GOLD analysis project Ga0099824, IMG submission 76837) | Root nodule microbial communities of legume samples collected from California, USA - Siratro white BW | ecosystem: Host-associated > Plants > Roots > Nodule | place: USA: California... | reverse complement strand
TTTTCTCTTTTTTCTTTTTATTCTTTTTTTTTTTTTTTTTTTTTTTTTTTTTTTTAATATGTTTTTTTTTTTTTTTTTTTTTTTTTTTTTTTTTTTGTTGGACTGTAGCTCTTTCAGTGGTTAGAGTCGAACAAGAAGCTTGAATTCGTGGAGAGTGATTATGCTTCTAAACTTGATTTGATTGCCAAGTTACGTGGCCACCAAAAGGCAGAGAAATACATTGAGAGTGTTCCACAATCTTTTAGAGGTGAGCTATTATACCGAACGCTACTGGCTAACTGTGTTAGTCAGAACGATTTGGTGGCATCAGAGAGAATATTCAACAAAATGAAGGACTTGGATTTACCACTTACATCATTTACTTCTAACCAGTTGCTGATGTTGTACAAGAAGGTGGACAAGAAGAGAATAGCTGACGTGTTACTACTGATGGAAAAAGAGAATGTCAAACCTTGTCTCTTTACTTACAAGATATTAGTAGACACGAAGGGCCAATCCAATGATATTTCTGGAATGGAGCAAGTATTGGAGACAATGAAGGCAGAAGGTATTGAACCAGACATCAAACTTCAGGCCCTCTTGGCTACGCATTACACCTCAGCTGGGCTTAATGAAAAAGCTGAAGCTGTTCTGAAGGAGATTGAAGGTGAAAACTTGGAACAAAATCAGTGGGTATGTGCAACATTAATTCGTCTGTATGCAAACCTGGGGATGGCCGACGAAGTGGAGAGAATTTGGAAGGTCTGTGAATCAAAGCCTCGGATGGAGGTCTGCCTAGCTGCAGTTGAAGCTTGGGGAAAGTTAAAGAAAATTGAAGAAGCTGAAGCAGTTTTTGAGATGGCGTCAAAGAAATGGAAACTTAATGCCAAGAGCTACTCAGTTCTTCTGATGATTTACGCAAATAATAAGATGCTAAAGAAGGGTAAGGATCTTGTTAAGCGAATGGCAGATAGTGGGTTGGAACTAGGCCCGTTGACCTGGAATGCACTAGTGAAACTGTACATCCAAGCAGGTGAAATCGAAAAGGCACATTCTATTTTGCAGAAGGCAATCCAACGGTATGGGTTGAAACCAATGTTTAGCACTTATATGACTATTTTAGAGCAGTATGCAAAGAGGGGTGACGTCCATAACTCGGAGAAGATTTTTCATGAAATGAGAAAGTCTGGTTATACGTGTCGATTAAGTCAGTTCCAAGTTCTAATACAGGCATATATAAACGCCAAGGTTCCAGCCTATGGCTTTAGAGAGAGGATGAAAGCTGATAACATATTTCCCAACAAATCAGTGGCGGCCCAGTTGCTTCTAGTTGACGCATTTAAGAAAAATGCAGTTTCCGATTTACTTGATTGAGAAAATTGTTGTGACAGTTGTTTCTAGTCTTTCCATGCAACTATTATATTCTTAGTTATTTGAGTTGCAGATTGCACAATCCAAGTTTGAATGTTTTGTCTTGTACTGCTATTTGCAAGTTAGATGCACTTTTGCTTTTAAGCTTGTATTAATACTTAGGTCCTGGTTTTATGCGTTTGAATGAAATAACAAGATAGTAGATAAATGCTGTTACCCACACCCTCTTGAATGAAATAACATTAACGCTTTCCGTAGTAGTATTTTAGTATCTAGTCAAAAAGAAAAAAAAAATTCTGAATATGTTTAGGCATATGTTCTGGGGTGGCTTCAAAATAGAGGTTGGATCCTAAATTATTTCAATCCAATATTTGAATTGTCTGTATGAGTTGTGTTTCAAATGGACTTAATTTATTGCCTTGGCTTTTATTTATACTTTTGAATACTTATTCATCTCAACAAAGTTTTTTATTAGGTTAAATCCTCATCGTAAAAAAATAAACAAATAGAACTGAGATTGTGATGAATTTCATTAATTTATGAATGTATTAATTCATGTAATGTTAATATAGAGAAACATAATACTACTATTATATTAAATATATTTTGAACTCTGAAAATTTGGTAATTTTGAACAGCAATGAAGTACACTGGCAGCAATAATTCATTTGATCAATGTCAACTTGTTAGGATTAGCTAAACAAGACAAACAAATAATAGATGGAGAACAACAAGAGGCTTTCTCAATCGCACCGTAAAGAATATATGAGTACAAATATTTATATAAAATTACTATAACTGTATTTCTGTTTACATTTCAACAAAAGTACCTAACTCTAATTACAATGACTTCTAGGACAACAGAGAGCTCATGCTGCCTGCATTTTAGGACTCACCATTTTGCTGAAGTAAGGTATCAAATGCCTCTTCAGAGTCAAGATGGTACAAACTAATTGAAATTCATGAGTGGAGAAGCAAGAGAGATGTAACCAATGAAGTGCTTATAGAAAGTGGTGAGACCCAAAAAACCTCGTATCATCATGAGACCACTAAGTTTGTGAAAATGCCCTAAGATAACTATTACGTTAACTATATTTGTCTTTTTTTGTTTGATTGAAAACAAAGCAAAAAAAGAAAGAAAACTTGGTTTCTGAAAGCATATATTTTTAAAAATTTATTCTTTCTACTTTTTCTTTTCAATTTAAAATCCAAACATGTTTGTCACGTTTTATATTTTTTACCCAGTCAAAGGGAGTAAATGGCTAAGAAGAAAATATAGGAAAACCAAACTACCTTTGCTCGGACAAAAATATTCATATCATATCACCTAAAAAGCATAAATGAAGGACCATATCTCTTAAGACATTCACAAAATATATGTTATTAGGATATAAATTTCCCATAATAAAGGGATTTAGATCTTAATTACTATACTAGTTAAAGTGTCCCACCATTTCTATAAAGCAACATACTCTCACTCTCAGTTCTTCAAATACACAACAATTAGCCGTAAAGTCCTTTATGTTCTTAATTTAGACGTGTTTTCAACTTTGGATATGCAACTTGCTTACTTTATCTGCTTTTTCTTAAATAACAAAATGAGGTTATTATTTTTAAATATAACAGTACTGTTTCCTCTACTGTTATATTTCTCAATGCTCCCAAAAATATATTGGTCCATCTTAAACAAGTTAATCAGCTCAAAAAGAGGCACCCAGAATTGAATCAAATCTTGAATGTTGGAAGATTAGTTCTGAACTGGAAAATAAACTAAAATCACTTTCATTAAATAACGATATTTTCATGCATAATTATAAGTAAAAAATACATTAAAGATGCCAAAAATTAAATAATAACTTCACATATATTATCATGGGACTTTTAAAAATATTATATACTATATAATATTATTCTTCTAATATTTTATAAAATCTTTGAATCGCTTCATCTCGTTACCTCCACAATTGTGTATCACTTATTCTGCAGAGTTTTAAATAAGAGCTGATTTTATATTTTGTTGAACTATTCTCCTCTTACTAACAACTTTTGTTATCATTGAGAGAATTTAAATATATGATTTCTGGATTCATACTACATATTTAAATCCAAAAATTCCTAGAGACAAGGCCAACAGTCAGTATTTCACTTCCTCTAAATGAGGATATGTAAGTTTCTCAAAACCATTTATAGAAAAAAATAAAAAAGTCATTTTTTATAAGTTAAAAAAAATTATACATAAATTAAAATTATCATTTCTTTTTTACTTTTTTATATAAACTTATTTTAATTATTTATGCATAAGTTATTTCTAATGTATATAAGAAAATAATTTTTATATACGTATATAACGGAACTTGTCCAAATTAAAGCATTTTAACTCAATGCTACAAAAGAAAGTTTTTACATAAATTAAAAATTATTTTTCAAGATTTATTTTTTTAAAGGAAAGTCTATTTAGACATATCACATTTTCATTTTAACTCAACTTTTGAATGAATATTTTCATGAATGTAACATTTTCACATTATTATTATTTTTTATTTCCATGGGGGAAAGATTTAGTATCATGTATTCTCGCATGAATAAAGTAATTTTCTGCAGTAACTTCTATTTACTACATTTCAACTAAAAGTTCATGAAAATAATATCTCCAATCATAGTTTGGAGAATATAATAATAGCATTGCAAATACAACGAACATTACAAATAAATACAAAGAAAGTTAATAGTCTATCTTATATTATCAATTATTCTTTAAGGAATACTAATTTATGAACATATTTTTTGTTTATTTTTTTTAAAACCAAATCCAGTTATTAAATTTCCTAACTTAGGAATTTATATGTGTGAGTTTTGGAGCCAGATTTAGTGATGAGGAGCCCACTTGAATTGGGAAAGATTTAATGTGAAACATCACTTGTCTTGAATTTCGTGGAAGTTATGAAAGCATATCTCTAAACCAAACAATCAAAGGAAACAAAAGTTCAAGACGGAGAAGGAAACAAATTAAGAAAACTAACACCTTTTTCAACAGAAGAATAAGTGCTAGATTGACTGTTAATTGAATCGAAGAAATTCAAATTTTTTTAACAAAATATATTAATTTATTTATCAAAATGATATTAATATATTTAGTGACCAAACTAAATATTTTTTGGACGAAAAATAAATGCTACAACAACCTTTCTTGTATAAATATGTGTATTAGAGTGAAATTTGTATAATTCAGAAAATTATTCATTAAAATTTAACATTAATATTTCACTATTTTACTATCATTTTTGTCCAAGAATATTAATTTATTCTTCAAAATAATATTATTATATATATTTTTAAATAACAAATACATTGACACTATTTCTACTTTAGAGGAAATAAACATGTACACACCCATCCTTTGTTTATTACCAGTAAAGGAGAATGAAGCATCTTAATTAGATCTACCACATTTTATAAATAAAATTTTAAAATTGTCGAGTTTCATTTCCATCACTAAGTGACACAAGTTGTTGCTGAAGAATTCTCCCCCTAAGTTTTGTTTATCTGAATTTGATTTCAATCCATGTTAATTAGCTGATTCTTTAGTTGATACCGCCGTATAATTGTGTTCAGTGGAAAGTTATTATTATATTGTGCTTATAATTAATTATTACCCGTCTATATTAAAAAAAACAAGGTTGAATTTTATTCTAATATCTTAAATACAGTCTTGAATTTATAAAAATAGGATTAAAACATGAGACTTGATAAAAAATATTTATCTTGGTTGTGAATGAATTAGTCATCTATATATTTCAGACCAATAAATTAAAAAAAAAAACGATTTTACAAGGTTGCAAACATTTTATAAACTGTTTATGTTTGGGTCTTTATTATAACTGTTCTGATAATTTATTATAATAGGTAAACATTGTGTTTTCTTCTGTATGTATTTCTCTTGCTTTGTAGTACAATGTCAAAAAATATAAGTAATTTCTCTCTTACTTTAAATAACAAATAACGGTTACTTATAGATATATATGCTTAAATCTTATGATTTCCAATGATGACATTGGGTACAAAACTGCATTCAAAGACAAGAATAAAGTGAGATTTGGAATGCTTTTCCGCTTTTGGTAACAAATAATATCACAAGCTAGAAGCGGAAGAAGTAAATGATAAGATTTAAATTAAGCACCTAAAATGGCAAAAAAATTCAATAATGTGTATTATTTTTAAGCATTTGCATATATATAAAATTTTCGTTCTCAGATAGTGACCTTTAAACAGTAGTTAATTATCTAATTCTGAAGTTATGACATCACATGACATGATCATTCATTAATATTATCGAAGTGATGTGATCCTGTGCATGCAGGTTAGTTATTACTACATATGGGATGAGCCCACGGAGACAAAAGAACATGATATCCCTTGCTACTTGTCTCACTCTCCGATTGAACATTCCCTTCCTTTAACCTTTAGTAATATACAATTATTCCTTCCTTCAACATTTTGAGAACAAACATGCCCTCATCTTTTTCTAAAGCAAAAGCTGCACAAAAATCTCCATACTACATCCCTCCTCACATAATATCGCAAGGCTAAAACGGTAAATTCGATCATCGATGTCACAAAAAGAGCTGTCTCTTCGATTCTCTCTGCTAAAGCAGTTGCTGCAAGTGTAACTCTTACTTACTCTAAGTGTTATAAATAGGCCAAGCAGCGAGAGCAGAAGCCACAACTTGCATCAAAACCTCAGAGAGCATCAACAATGGCATTGGCAACTTCACTTTCCCCAGCAACCCCTTTGCTTCAAACCAACAGTTTGAACCCTTTGGCTTGGAATGATGATCAGATCCTTGAGAAAGTCTACATTACTCACGTCCACACCGCTGAAAGGTACGATGTGGAATCGCTTTTCAACGTTACTTCCAACATCATCAAGCGTGCTACTGCAGTTGCTGACAGTGTTGCTGTTAAGGTAATTAACCTTCGATTAACGAATCTATACATTCATCCATCGCTTCCACAAATATGTGTGTTTAATCATTTTCGATTTGTTTTGCAGACTGGCACACCCGTTGGTCTTATAGAAGACAAGGTTGCTTTGTCCACTTTCGATCCACCGTTCCTTAAACTCAAGCATATTGCTTCTCAGGTCAATAATTATGAAGCTAGTATTCATTATTACTCCTTCTTATTGGTTTATTGTTTAATTTGCCACTCCCACTTCGCATGCAAAATTATACATTTTGATTGTTGAGCTTACCAAACTTTTCTATGAATGCATGTATTCTTAGTAATTGATTTTGTGAGCGTAGATGATGAACACACCTCATGGTGAGCATCACGCGCACCAGACAGCAATGTCGATACTTGACCAGCTGAGGAGCTACTCGTGGGATGGAAAAGCAATACTAGTTCTGGCTGCTTTGGCTTTGGAATATGGAAATTTTTGGCATCTTGTCCAGGTTCCAACAGGAGACCATCTTGGAAGATCATTGGCACAGATGAATCGAGTTCACATCGTGGAGAGGAATAGGCAAGCCGTTGCTGACTACAACGGTTTGGTCAAGAACTTGCTCATCGCTGTTGAGTGCATCACTGAGTTGGAGAGGCTCTCCAGCAAAGGTTATGACTTGAAGGATGTCCCAGCTTTGGCTGAAGCCATGCAAGAGATCCCTGTTGCTGTCTACTGGGCAATCGTCACCACTGTTGTTTGTGCTAATCATTTTGATTTCTTCCTTGGTGAATCGTAAGTTCATTCTCAAACTTCTCTAAACTTCTCAAACATATACATAAGGTGTGTCTATGATCTCAACCTACATTCGTAGGATATATCATCATCATAATATCTCTTAGATCATAGTACATATGTTGATAAAACACCATTTGTCTCATTATTAATTTCTTTTTACGTCATATTTTGTAAATATTCTAAGGACAGTGACACTATAGCATTTTTCTCTTTGCTTTTATTGGTGGCTGCCACATTGTACCTTGTATTAATAAATAGAGGAATTCATGGAATAGTTTATATATACCGATATATAATTTTCATCTGTATCTTTGTTATATGAAACATGCCATTTTTTTCGATTTCTCTTTGTTATATATCACAAGTACAATCACTTCCGTGCAGGGATGACAGATATGAAATAGCGAATTTTGACGACAAGCTTTCCTCCGTTATCAGCAAATTGAAGGCGAATCTGACCAGGAGCAGAAAGAAAATAGGTTAGGGAAAAAAACTATGATTAACCCCATTTTAGGGAGCATTAGGGTGGTGAAAAGAGATAAGAAAGAAAAAAAAAATATTAAAATGAGAAGGTAATAGATACGCTAAATGTTAAGGAATGTGACAAGAGAAAGAGAAATATAAAAAAAAATAAAATAGAGTGAAAACATATGATAAAAGAAATATGTTTCCAACAGTTATGTACTCAGCAAATATGCATTTCGATCCACCTGTTATAAAGTGTGGGAAGTATAAATTATAAATTAAAATGCAGTTACACTTTTTAATTAATTTTTTTTGAAATTAATGACTGAAAATAACTTAAAAATCGATTTCATGTATAACCAGTTCTGATATTAATTAACTGTCATCCCAATTTTACCTCTTATTCACCGTAACAATTACATGAAAGTTTATATATATATAAAATATAAATTGAATGTTGATGAGGATCATCTGTGTAATTGTTTCAGGTGACCTAGAAGACTACTGGAGGCGTAAGAAGTTGCTCCAAACCCCCACAGAAATTGTAGAGGTTATCAAGGTTCTTATCTACCACAACGAAGTTCACGACCCACATGTGTATGATGGCCTCACTAGACAAATGGTAATTAACTATTTCAAGACAATATAAATCTTTTATGATTTGAGAACAAAATACTATATGGTAAAAGAAGACGCATATTTATAATCTCCATCAATCTTTACGTGCAATACAAAATAATAAAACTCATGTAAAGATTATGAGATTGGTCCGAAACATATAATAGTTCTGTATATGTTTTTAACTTGAGTTGGTGTAAGATGATGACCCTTGGAAACATGAGGTGATTATTTTGTTTTTGAACCAAAAAAACAGGTTAGCATTGAAGTGTTTAGGAAGAAACATGTGTTGCTGTTCATTTCTGGGTTGGACAGCATCAGAGATGAGATTCGGCTGCTGCAATCAATCTACGAGGGATTGCAGGAAGATCCTAAGGAAGTGAAAGGATACAGGAAAGAGGACTTCAGGATCTTGTGGTTGCCCGTGGTGGATGAATGGAATCTTCTGCACAGGGCAGAGTACGATAATCTGAAGCTAGAAATGCCATGGTACGTGGTTGAATACTTCTACCCCTTAGCAGGAATCAGACTCATAAGAGAGGACTTGAACTACAAGAACAAACCCATCATCCCTGTGCTGAACCCTCAAGGAAGAGTGGTGAACTACAATGCCATGCACATGATTTTCGTGTGGGGCATCGATGCCTTCCCCTTCAGACCTTCTGATGATGACGTCCTTACCCAGAAATGGAACTGGTTCTGGGCCGAAATGAAGAAAGTCAATCCCAGACTTCAAGACATTGTAAGTGCATCCAAAACTATACAAAACTTGAGCCTTAATTGTTAGCATATAGTTGCTTTTGTTCAACTGTTGACAAGGAAAATAAACTTGTTCATCAGATAAAAGCAGACAGTTTCATCTTCATCTACGGAGGCAGTGACAGGAAGTGGATGCAAGAGTTCACTCAGGCAGTGGAGAAAATCAAAAGGCATGAGATCATCAAGAGAGCAGATGCAGTGATAGAGCACTACCCATTTGGAAGGGAAGATCATAGGATCGTTCCTCGCTTCTGGATTGGCATAGAGAGCTTGTTCGCGAACATGATTCAGAAGACACACAAGGACCCCACCATTGACGAGATAAAGAGCTTGCTGTGCCTGAAACAGCAGCAACCGGGGTGGGTTCTGCTGAGCAAAGGGTCGAACGTGAAGCTTCTGGGGAGTGGGGAACCGATGCTGGCCACTGCGGCAGATTTTGAAATATGGAAAGAGAAGGTGCTTGAGAAAGCAGGATTTGACGTGGCTTTTAAGGAATACTATGAGCAGAAGCGCCGCAGTTACCCTCAGGAATGTTCCCACATGCAGTTGGCTAACTACCCTGCTGACATTCTCCACCCCATTAACTGCCCTGATGCTGGTTGTGGCAGATCCATGGAGATTGCTTCTGTCAGTTACAAGTGCTGCCACGGTCATACTCACAGCCAGGCTGAAGTTCCAGAGAGTGGCGACGTCATGATTGAGAAGAAGTACACTTCTTAATTGATTCATCATCATGAGTTTTGTGGAGGACCTTGTTCCGAGTTTGGAATTCATTTCTGCTGCTGCTTTATTGTCATATTATCATTTTTATACGTGTCTGCTGTTGCCATGAAGCCTCTTCTGTGGGTTGAAAATAATGGCTTCAAACAGCGTCTGTTTGTTTATCTGAATTCATTTTGATTCAATCAAAGAGATACTTGGGCTTGCACAAACTCAAACTATAAATACCAATTATAAAGGAGAGCTTCAACTAGTATACAAATAGTGCAGGTCTTAAGTTACAAAACTTTACCAAGTACTGCCGTATTATCACAATTTCAAATTGCATATGCCTCCAATACCACTGTTTCCGGGTCCCCTTCATACATTCCATCTTCAACTCACAGGTGCACTTTACAATAAGCAGTCCATTCCTCCTCCACGCTTCTATGGATCCACATGTTGTGATTCCATCTGAATTGCTGGGGAATATTAGTTTGTACATGCAAAATTACCTGCAAACCAGCACCAGGAAATGTCCCGTATAATTACAATCTACATACACTTTCAAATTACGTTACCCTTACTACTAAGTTCCATAGTACTAAACCTTCATGGTGCCTCAGCTGCTTTTCTATTATATCACCTCATAGACTTCGCAGAGAGCATTAGATGTAGGCATCAATTGGAGTAGAAAAAATTCGCCTTAAATTCTTATCCAAGTTCATACACTTATTTGCATTAAGTTGAAATTTTCCTGTGCATATCTACGTTATGATTTCTAAATATTACATTATTTCTTTACATTATAATGTATTTCTTTTAGTTCAGTTTAAGCAAACTAAAATGGTCAAAATGATGATTTGGTAAATAATGTTGTGTCATACTAATTTCAATCCACATATTATCCTTATCCCAGACACTTCCACTGACTTTACAATTAAAAAATAAATGGTTAACTCTTTCATTATTCGCATCATACATGACAGATGACCTATTATTGTGTAAGTTATCTCTATATAGTAGGTACTCTCTAATGTAACTTTCCAAGCAAAATAGGTATGTAGAGGGTAGTGTTTTTATTTTCTAAAACATTTTAAAAAACATCTAATCTTCTCCTACAACATCATTATATATTCTTTTATAGGTAAATTTTACACTATACACTTCATCCAGAATTCTAATCTTCTTAGCATATAATATAAAATTCTCAATTGACCGAGTTATGAATTTCTCATGATCTACCTTTACAGTGTTTTTTTCCCTCTTGACTTCATCCACCACCTCATTAACTGTTACACATTATCCAACAATCATCTTCCATAAGTGAATGCGATCTCAAATAAATGATCTTATGTAAAATTTTCTTGAATCTATTAAATAAAATTTTGGATATAATCTTATACATACATTCTATTAATGATAAGACTCTTAATTTATCTAAATCTTGGTAGGGTTATCTCATATGGTAAAACACCAAGTTCATGACAATTCTCTTAACATTGATTCCAAAACTTCTAATCACACCCTAGGCCTTTTCCTTTGTTCGATTTCGACTTTGTTAATTTCTTCTTGATGTGGGGTTTAAGATTTTCATAAATTCCATATCAGCACACATTTTTAAGCAACACAGAGGTTTGATGAACACGTTGGGATTAAGCTATTGTATCCTATTTTCATTTTCATATGAAGATTATTACATATATAATGATAAATTCAGATTAATATGATATTGTATTTACAATAATCCTATGATGAAAATAATTTAAATTTAAATTATAAAATTTATTTCTTATAATCATATTTTTTTTATGAAAATAAGAATTTCCAATTACAATGAAAGTCTCCATAAATTAATTATTTAGTCAAACAAAAATTATTAATTATTTAAAAAGAAATAAAGAACAATATAATAAGTGTTTTTCTATATGGTAGAAAATATCCGTCCCTTTTCTAATCCCTAGAATAACCCCTTTAATTATGAAAATAACATCACACTATAATTTACCTTATACGTACATGAAACTAACTCTCTTAATTATTTAACAATATTATAATATGTACCTCTAAGGGAGGTTGTTGTGAACTTTACAAAAACAAGGAATAATTATATATGTGAAAGCTAAAAAATCTCACATGTATAATTTACTCTTCATTATATGAGGATGGTATATTTAGCTCCATCAATCTCCTACTAAAAATCAACCACTGCTATACTTTTTTCCTAATTTCGTGTTTGTTCTTGTCGAACCCTTTTATGTCAAGGACTTGGTAAATGAATTAGCGTTTTCCCTCTTCCGTTTGAGGTCATTATTATATATATATATATATATATATATATATGAAATGTAAAACATCGAAGTTTGATGCCATTGAGATTGTTGTACAAGTGGTTAACACCATGTATATATCTATGTGGAATGTGAAAATATTAAAGTTTGGTGTGATTGGGAGTGTTGGGTCAGTGATTGATGTTATGTCGGAGCTAAGATAGGATATTAAAGATCTCTCTGTCATTAAGATATTAAAGGTTTACTTCAAACAAAATCTATTTATTATAACTTCACACTTTTCAATTATGAAAAGAAAAAGCATAGCTTCTCACTGATGATGTTATTATAAAAACAATAATATTTTACCATGCATTTCAGGATTTGCTTCTTTGTCACACCATCGTCTTTGTCGGCATCGTTTTGATTCAGAACGGGTCTCAGTCAGTGAATAACTTTGCCCAATATAATATTCTTGCCTTACCTTTGAGATTTTAACTGTATTTTTTATGAATTAGCACAAAAGTTTTAAAGAAGACAAAAAAAAAAAAAAAGGGGAAGCCTTAATTTTATAAAATTTTTTTTATATATTTAAAAATATTTAAAAAAATTTTTTATTTTTATTTTTTAAACATTAAAAAAATAAAAATTTTTTGAAAATTAGAAATACAATTTTTTTTTTTTTTTTTTTTTTGTCATCTTTAAATCTTTTGTG
>Ga0099824_1008886_pt1 | contig 12622 bp, 6 predicted proteins | sample SiratrowhiteBW_FD_76837 | JGI IMG/M metagenome (GOLD analysis project Ga0099824, IMG submission 76837) | Root nodule microbial communities of legume samples collected from California, USA - Siratro white BW | ecosystem: Host-associated > Plants > Roots > Nodule | place: USA: California... | reverse complement strand
ATATATATATATATATATATATATATATATATATATATATATATATATATATATATATATATATATATATATTAAACAATTTCCGGTCAATAAAAATAGATGTATTAACAAAGTAAATGATATATCTTAAGAGATTATGAGATTACCTATTCTCAGCTGTTGATAATTTATTATATATATATATATATATATATATATATATATATATCTTAAAGAACAAAATTATAAATAAATCTTTTCAATATAAGAGAAACTTTAAGAGACCAAAACAAGAATTAATGCAATCACAATATACATGATTTAAATGTTGTAATTAATATTATATATAATCTTATTGTCTTTTGTTCAATATGAAATAAAAAAAATAAGAGAATAATTACAAGAAATCCATGTAAAATTTAACAACTTACATAGTATAAGTAGACAATTATTCAAACTCTTCCAGCATCACAAGTGAGAGTGACCTAAAAGTAAACTTATATATATATATATATATATATATATATATATAACATTATATGTATATTAAAGGCATACTAATATGCAAACATCTTTTGTCTATGGTTAGATACTTCCCAATTATTCTAATAAATCCTAGCTTGATATTGATTGGCAACAGTAAATACAGTTGATGTGATAGTTGAAGTGACAGTCTTGTGTAATAGTTAGGTATACAACTTCTAACTTATTTTGATTGGCAAGAGTAAATGCTTAATTATTGTTGAAGTGACACTTTTGTATAGCAGAAATACAATATGTGCTAAGTCAAAATAACTATGTATGTTTTATCTAATGAGATTCTTTCCTCCAATTGTTAGGCACTCTTGTCTAACTTGAAATGTTATTTTTGTTCCATCTGTCTTGAATCCTAAATCTTATCTATACTAGTATTTTAATGTAGAATTGATTGTTAAAAATATATACATATTAAATAATTTTCAGTCAATAAAAATAGATGTATTAACAAAGTAAAAATGGTATATCTTAAGAGATTATCTACTGTGGACGGTTGATAATTTAAATTACTTATATATATATATATATATATATATATATATATATTATTAAGTTTGAGTTTTATATTAAATTTTAATTATAGGTTAAAAGTTTCTATTAAGTATAATTAAAATAGACTATATATATAAAAATCTTAAAAAACAAAAATATGAATAAATATTTTAAATATAAAAGAAACTTCAAGAGACCAAAACAAGAATTAATACAATTACAATAATATGCATGATTTAAATGTTGTAAACAAGATTATATATAATCTTATTGTTCCTTGTTCAATATGAAACAATAACAAATTTAAGAGAATAAATTAAAGAAATCTATATAAAATTTTAAGAATGTATACAATATGGGTAGACAATTATTCAAACTCTTCAAGTATCATAAGTGAAAGTGATTATAAAAAGTAAAGTTTATATATATATATATATATATATATCCTAATATGTATATTAAATACAGAATAATATGAAAACTACTTAATAAATCCTAGTATACTGATTAGCAATAATAGATGAAGTTAAAGTGACAGTTTTGTATACTAGATAGATAACTCCTAACTTAACATTTATTGGCAAGAATAAATGCATAATTATTATTGAAATGATAGTATACAACATTTATTACCATTTAATATATATATATGTACTAGGTCAAAATAACTATATTTTGTCTAATAAGATTCTTTAATTTAATTGCTAGGCACTTTTGGTCTATCTTAAAATATCATTTTTTTCATCTATATTAAATCTTAAATCCTATGTAGATTATTAGTATCTTAATGTAAAATTGGTTAACAATAGATGCATATTTAACAATTTTCAGTAAATAAAAATAGATGTAGTAACAAAATAAAAAAAGGTAGATATTAAGAGATTATCTACCGTCAGCTGTTAATAATACAAATTACGTATTTTTATTTAAGTTTGAATTTTATATTAAATTTTAATTAGAATTTGAAATTTTATGTTAAATATAATTAAACTAGACGATATATATTGGATCAAAGCAGTCTTCATTATTATATATATTTATATATATACATATTACTGTTATTACATATCATACCTATGTACCTATATAGTAATTAATTAGTTTGCCTAACAAAGTCTAATATTTAAAGATAAATGTATTTCACTAAATGTTATATTCATTATATTTAAAGATACTACAAATGTGGACATTACATTTGTCTCTTACTACAAACATTGTTCTCCAAATTTAAGATAAATAAAGATAGTTTTTACCATTCTTTCTTTTAATTCTTCTATAACATTTCTATTGACTTCATTCCAGATAATTTTCACTAGAAAAATTTGTTTTCTTTTAAATAATTTGACCCTCTGTCTTAAATATTGAATTAGATCATGATTTTTAGTGGTTTGATCTCCAATCATGATATAGACTCTCCCTGTTGTTGTAGGTTTGATTTTAGGAACAAAAGAATTAAGTATGATTTCTGTTGGCTACATTCCATATCACATGATCAAGTTTCTCACAGTTGAAACAAATAGGTCCTTTAATAGGGTAATTAATTGTACAATGGCCTCTTCTACACTTTATTCACTTGTTTTGGTTGATCACAAGCCTTCTAGGATTTTCTGAAGCAAAAATTGACTAGATGAAGACTTTCACTGGGGACGGTGGTAAGGTTTTTTCTGGTATATCTCTATTTATGTGAGGTCCAAAATTTTTAGTCCAATTAGTCTGGTTGTTTTTAAAATCCTCTAAGAATCTAGACTTGTGAATAAGTATAAGAAATACTAAATTTACAGTATTCCTATTGTTTTTCTTAACTCAAGTCTAAATCCATCTTCAATTTTTTTACATTTCATCCTCTCATCTAGATAGTAAAACAAAGTAGAATATTTTCTTAATTCTTTAAATTTAGAGGCATACTCTCCTCCTGACATATTTCCCTGTTTTAATGCATAAATTATATTTCTTTTTCCCTTCTCACATCATTAAACAAATATTTTTCAAAAAATTTTACCTTAAATATTTCCTTAAATAATATCTATCTCTCATTCTTCTAAGAGTCTCCTAGTACTATCCCACGAATATTTTACTTCTCCCGTTAACATAAATACAACAAAGTTTATCTTTTGTTTATTATAACATTTCGTCACTCTGAATATTTTCTCCATTTCATGGATCCATAACTTGACTTTATGAGAATTGTATCCCTAGAAAATTGAGGATTCTTTTTTTAAATTGTACTATACTATTAGACTTGTTTAGGTTTCTTTTTCTAAATTGTAGTAAACTATTAGACTTGTTAGACTTGTTTTTTCTACTAAATTCAATAATAAACAATATAATTGATTAAATTTGAATGAAATTATTTTATGTAAAACCTTTTATGAAAAATCAAAATTAACAAGTTTTAATCATTTATAATTATAATTAGATTAATTAATTTTCAATAATTCTTCAAAAATAATATTTTTTTTATAATTTTTAAAGAGAAACTATTATATATTTTTTATCTTATTAGTTTTAAATATTCATAAAAAAAAAGTATAACTCAACAAAATATTAGATATTAAATTGACTTTCTTTAATAAATGTATCAAGTAATTTTAAAATTTTATAAAAGGTATTGAAAACTTTTAACTTAATCTTTAATCTAATATAGCTATAAATCAATTGAAATTTACTTAATCAAACCACATCAATCCATTTTTCCTTTTCTTCATATTAAAAAAAAAAGTCAACTCATGCAAACAAAGTAACTAGTAAATAGTTTTCACTTTTGAATTTTGTTATTTCTAAAAGTCAAAATTCTTTTCTATTTTTTTCCTCAAGTAAACAAACCCTTATCCACATTTTATCCCTATTTTTCATTTTTCTCATTCAAACTCAAAGTCAAAATTACAACTTACAACTATAATCATTTCATATAAGTCATTAAAATCTATCAGGAAAATAATGCGGTCTTTAGAAATCTAAGTTTGACATTGAAGAAGTTTTCACACTAGTTCAAATTAAAATCTGAGTTTGAATAATAAGAAAATTTAGAAAAGTTAGGTTTACGTATTCAGATAGTTGTCTGAACCCAGAAGGTTGTTTAAAGTCAATAAAATAATGTTCTGAGAATATATCTAAGTAGGCATTGGATATAATAATATAACATTTAAATGTAGGGTGGGAAATATGACTATTTGATGAAAAATTAAAAGAATAATGAAAACAATAATAGGTGTTTTTAGAAGGCATACCTGCTGTGGGAGGGTTAATAGTTTGCAATGTCATCTCATAAGTTGATTAAATGTGTTAAAGTTCCAATATGTAGATATATTTTTTATTTTTATTTCTTATGCAATTTATCTTGCAATGCAGAACCAAAACTATCAAAGGAAGAGTCACAACTAATTTATTTTTGTTACCATTTTCATTGTCATAATTCTTAGATTTTAGTTAAGATTAACTAGTTTTTTTGCTAGACATGTATATGTACAAAGATGTGGGAAGGGTTTGTGTTTCCTTGTGTATATAGGCTTTATAAGTAGAAGATTAAATATGACTGAACATAATTATAATACTTGATATAATTGTGATAATAGAAGATAAACGAGGTGGCCACAATCCATAATTGTTAGTGGGAGTAAGAACTCGAAGAACCAACAATTGTCTTGCAGTTCAAAAGTAGCAATTATAATCAACTGGAATGATATTTTCTCATTTTATGAGTTGCACTGTCATTATACCATAGAGGAGTAATTTTTATACAAAGAGAATCTCAAAGCTAACTTATGGACTTAATGAAGATGTCTAGTTGAAGGTGTGAAACACAAAGCAAATTATAATCTCTCCATCTGTCTATTTGATGTTAAACACTAAATCATTGTTTTTAATTATTACTTCTATGTTTGGCTTAGTTATAATTTAGAAAAATGATGAAAGCATTATACAGAGATAAATCAAGATTGAGTTACAAGTACTCAGATAAAACATATGGATCATATATGCTTTTATTTTGTATACAAGGATTGAAGTATTCCTTTCATGCTTCTATTTTAATATATTATTTATTGTTAATAAAAAAAATCAAAATATATCAATATATATAGTTGAAGATCTCACACTAATAAAAAATAAGACTAATTTTCAGTATATAAACATACACAATTCTCACTTTAATAAGTTAGTTTTGTCAAGATGAATTAAATTTAAAATTTATTTTTTAAAATAATATTATAGTCTATTATAACAAAATTTGTTGATCTTATTATGCCATTCATTATTAGATTACACACAAATATCTAATTCCAAGTTCAAAATATATATGTCTCAAAAAGATGAGAGACAGACATTTAAGATTCCACATTAACTACTATTAAAATGAAAAAAAAAAGTTAAAATAAAAAAAAATTTAAAGATTAAACTCATTTATTAAAGTATCACTTAACATATACTATATGAATATGCTTTGTTTCTCCTCTTACCAATACCAAATGAAAATGAAAATATTTTCGGGCTTATTTCAAATATGTCTTGCAAGAAAAGGCTCCTCATATGCGTCTTTTTTTTTTTCTCCTACCAGCAGAACGTTAGCTTCCAAACAAGAAAAAAAAAATAATAATACTCACTTACACTGTTTTTTTATATCTATATATGTTAGTGGGTGGTTGCTGTTTCTTCTTTCCAAAGGACAAAATGCTAATATTCTATAAAACATGTGTGTATTGATCAGGTTGCAGTGAGTATATTTGCATGATACACCTATGAACCTAACCTCCTGATGAAATAAATATTCATCCATAGCTTAGGGTAGCATTTGGAATTTCAAACTATTATAGTAGTAGCATATGTTAATGCCTCAATGGGTTACTTTTTCTTAATTTTATTTCTGTTCTAGGTTTTTGATGTCTTTATAGAACAGAACAAACGCACATTTTTTAATCAAATCCAAGAAAATCAAAACCTAAAATGCCCCATAATTTTTCTCCTTTTTTATAATTTGGCTTCTGCATTCTATTCTTTTTCTATTCTTGTGCATGACTCTGGTTGGCTGACACTCCAGTCACTGTCCCTACCTGGCCAGCTTTATTATTAAAAAAAATGTAATTAATGTGTAAAGTATCTTTTGTTAACTAAGATGTTTAATTATCTTTCATTGGAGATCGTGCACTTGTGATGCATTGATCCGTTTTACTCCTCCCATAGTATATTCATTTACAGCTACAACGAATTATGAAGCTTATGCATGTACTATATATTATTATTATTATCATGTTTATAGAGATTACAATTAGTAGTAACCTACGATTATGAATCATGTTTTTCAAAAAGAATGATTAGGCCTCTCTTTAATCTAATGCCACCAAGAGTGCTCAACGTTCAATTTTGCTCTCAATCTAATATGGTCCTACATTGTATTGGGTCTAACCCTATTTTTCAAATAACAAGTAAATTCTGTTTACCTATATTTTAAAATAATGAAACCCTTGAGAAGATGCATCTTTGTCACTGTGTAATTTAGTGAACTTGTTGGATGAATCATAGCTCTACAACACAGCACCACTCCTTGACTTAATAAACTAAAAAAAAAAGACAAAAAAATCTATTTTATTAAATATTTTAATTTAGATAAACTTAGTTCTATCTTACTCATATTATCAAATGAATCATGCATTATTTAATTAAGTAAAATTGAATAATAAATCAAGATTTTAAAAAATAATCCTGTCAAAATTAAGAATGGAATAAAAGCCAAGAAGAAGTAATTTTGGGATCATATATACAGTCCATTTCATAGTACATAATATGATCTAGTGTATATAAACTGACACAGTATTATTCTAATTTAATGGATTATTTAACTTAGGATTTTAGATATGTAATTACATGAAGAGAGAAAAAGAAAGCTTTTACTGTTTATGACAATTGTATCATATTTGAATAAAACTGGTTTTGTGAAATCTTAATATATTTTTTTTACAAGGAAAGAAAAAGAAGAATGTGAGTATGATTGGTACGACACTGAGTCACTGCTGTGTGGTGTTTGAGAAATAAAGAAAGAAGAAAGGGAAAGAAGTATAAAAAATGGAATGGAGCAGTAGTTGGAGACACGAGCAAGACACATGAGTGTGCGTTTGTTGATGTGGTTTGTTTCTGGGTTTGTGTTGTGTTACTTTTATTATTTCACCTAACAGTAGGGTATAGTAATTTTTGTGGGGAAACGAGTAAAAAGATTCCTATTCTTGTGTCTGTCCTCTGCAACTTTGATAATCATATTCAATCTTTTCTCACCCCTCCAACGTTGACTGTTCTTCCACTTTCATGCTATCTCTCTCTGCCAATGCCCTTTCATAATTCATGGAGTAAGGTTTACTCAAACAACTATAACCTAATAATTTCATCTCATCCAAATTATTATGACAGTGTTAGGTTTCATCTATACAGTATATATATGCACATAATCACAGTAATATATTACTGCTACTAATATAATAATATCATACAAAAGAAAGCCTTCACAAGGAGGTAATAATCAAACTACTTCTACAACCATGTATATATATAATCAAACCCTAAACCCTATAGAAAAATGTTAAAAAAAACCACATAGTGATGGTGATTCCTTTTTCAAATAGACACAGTTGTTTTAGTAGGACTAACACACATTAACTGATAAGAAATATGATAAAGAAATGCCAAACGGTATGCAGATATAGAGACATGTGTGTTTCAAGTAGCTATCTTCTTTCAGTTAAGAATTTAATTATAATATATTATCAGTGTAATTTTCTTTTACTAGTATGATACTAAGTTTATCAGTTTTAATGACAGTCTTGAATTTGAGTTTTATAAATAGAAACAAAACAGTTAAAAGAAAAATCAGTCAAAATTTTCTGAAAATAATAAAAATGAAAAACTAATGAATATTTCACATTAATCTCAGAACTTAAAAAAATATAATTATTGATAAATTAAAAATCGCTTCAGATGTAACTTTTACTAAAATGATAACTATTGTAAAAGTTAATAATATTTTCATATATGAGAATCTATGTCAGTGTATAATTTTAAGCCATTAATATTTTTTTACTTAAAGCTATTTTATAATAGTAGAAAACAAATATCAAACATGCAATGGAAAAGAAAAAGAAACAAAGGGAAAAAGTGGGTGGTGACTTTCCTAAAGTTTTATCCTTACCAAAACATTGGACCGGACGATGCAACTTTGTCCATATCTTTATGTTGTTTACCAGAGGAAATGATGAACTTATATATAGCAAATGTAACGAATTTTTAAGTTAAAATTCAATTCGTAAGGTTTTTTATTTTTTTTACGGTGAGTTATACATTTATGTTGTGACCTTATACTATATTGTTTAATCTTCTTGCACAATTCTCTTTCTTCCATGTTAATTTATCGTAAAAAATTATGTATAAAGTTATCACTAGTTAGATCAATGTTTGTTTGGATTAATTTATATAAAGAACATTTTATATATTTTTTTTAAGTACCGGGTCTCATGAAAAAAATAAAAATTCAAACACTCACTTATCACAAAACATATCTTAAATATACTTTAGTCTAGTAAAATAAAATATATTTAAACATATGTCATGTTAGCATTTATAGTGTAAAATTGTTTTACTTGTAATACATTTTGTGTTTAAGATTGAAGAGTGGTGACAAAGGTATGATGCATTTAAGGGGGAAAATATCTAGTCTAGTTTTGTAAAAAAGTGAAGAAAAAAAAAATCTCTGGCCTTAGTATGGTGATGTATGATCTCATGAGAAACCTAGGAGAATAAAAAGGTAAGTAAGAGGATTTACATGGTTCCTAATCTCCCTTAACCACATAAGACTTAATTAATGTAGGGCATTAGGGAATCAGGGGACATGCAACCCTATGAAGTTGTAGCACAATAGGTTTTGCCAAAGGTAGTGTGTACCCATTCCATGAAAAGGTGGGAATGCACATTTTGGTCATAGTTTTGATTTTGAATTGGCACACACATGTAGCAATCAATCAGCAATACCCAACGAAGGGAGGCTTTTGACTTGTTTTGCCGCTACAAACTCTCATTAGAGTTATGTCAAACACATCGCCCTTTAGGGTTGTCTTAAGGGCACATAATCTACTTAATTAGTCACAAATTAACACCCTTTCGAAAGCACATGCGAGTATTATATGCATTAATTTAAAAAGGTTAATCCGAATGGTCATTTTCTTGTAAAGTAGAAAGGGATAGCACATATCCTTTCTCCGTATTTCAGGCAAACCTACATTCAAGAAATGCCACCTTCTCTTCTCTTTTTTAATCCATAGTTTATTTATTAGTTGATATTTACAAAAAATCACAAAATTTAAATAAAATTTATTAAACTCTTTATATAGTTATAAAAGAAAAATGTATTTAAAAAAATCTTGACCTCAACTTCTAAAAGATACATATTACTGTTGACTATACCGGAACAAGTGAAAAAAAAAAAAAATACCAAAGAATGTGTTTTTAAATATTTGTTATTAAAGTGAAGATGATGGTATGATATTTTTGAAGAACTACATTTAGTAAGATTTTTTTCCTTCACAAACTCATAGCAACCTGGATATGATTGTGTATGCAGTACAAAATGATGAAGAATCGAAGATAATGGGTGAAGGGGCCTAGAAAAGGAACAAGGGAAAGGGTGGAAGGCAAAGGAAATGGGGCAGTGTCCTTTGGGAGGTTAGCCATAAGTCAAAATTTCTTCCATTTGCATGTCCATTGAGAAGGAAGGGAAAGGGTAAAGAAAGACAAAAAGAGACAAAAAGATCTTTGGGTAGGATTTGGCAAGGATTATTATTCCCACAATGGTGTGGAAAATGGGGGATAAGGAGAGGCTTTTCATTGTGGGTGGGTTTGTGTGATCCACTCCACCATACAAACTCACAAAAGCCCTCTCAAATCATTTTAGTGAGAATGATGATTCCATAGAAAGGCCACAAGAAAGGTCATTGTGGCAAAGGAAAGGGATAAACCACAAATTGTGACAAATAAGCATGAGAATCTTGACTATGCCCTTATGCCAACTCAATTTCCTTATTTCTCCATCTTCCTCTCTTCTTTGCCCCTCACTTCTTTCACACTGTTCACCAAACATTTTTATTTCCATTCTTTTGACTTTACACAAATTCACTAAACTAAAACAATTACATGTTAACACGTTATTGCTTAGTGTTAAACATTTACAATAAATATTTTTTATAAATTAAAAATCTTTAATTTTCAACTTAAATTGATTATTTTTTAGTACGATATCAAAAAAAAAAAAAAAAAATCCTTCCAATACATGTTATCGATAGATCTGAGTTCTTCCTTAACTTTTTTCTTAATCAAATTTCCTATTTTAATTAATTAACCGATTAAATGAAGAGACAAAATTCTAGCTTTAATCGACATTCATCAAAATGTCCCAAGCATAAACATGCATGGAACCATGATTGGGTTCACCTATTACATGCAACCACCAACAAAATCATAGTGTAAAAAGAGAAAATTAAAAGGAAGAGATTTGATTATGAACATTGTTTTTCTTTCTCATGATGTATATAGTAAAGAAAATCCCCTTTGAAGTAAAGTCAAGAGATAGATAAAAAGAAAATAAAAAAAAATTGTGGAAGTTTATATATAGTCCAAAAATAAATCTGATATGAAGACAATTATTGCAGGGATAATACCGTTAGCAAAGATATTCCATGGCATTATATGATAAATGGCTGTTATGAATTGATGACATTAGATATGATTTTTGAGGAGGACATTAGATAATGTTGATTAAGAATAGAATAATATCATGGTATTTATCTCTTTTTGCCTGCTGTCAACCCAACCCCATCATTTAGTTTTAACTTTTAAGCATGAAGTTACATGTGATTTGGCTTATGCCATTTTAATGGCTATATTAATTAACAGTCTTTTTTCAATAATTTGTTTAATTCCAACGAAAACATTTTTACACATATGACATGATTTTAACTTTGTTGTTCTTTACCTTTCAATATTCCAATAGGCAGATAGTTGATCACTGGTAAACATTTGCGCATAATTTTATACTCTGCAAATTTTGCTCATATTAGATTAAGAAAAAAAAGTTAAGGATATAACCAAGTTTGGTAGATTGAAAAATGAAAAATATGAATTCAGATAATTACTAAGCAACTCACATCCAATTTTACTCTAATGGTAGAAATTTTAAATAACTTATTATTTTGTATTTTTTTATTTAAATTTAATTATGATATATAATATATTTATTAAAAGTTAATTATTTTTTTGAAAAATAATTTATTTTTTTTTCACTAAAAAATCAATTAATTGAAAATACATAATAATATCTTAATTTTAAAAAGTATAAACTTTATAACATTTAAATGCATAAAGATGAAATTAAATCACACTTGTGTATATATATATATATATATATATATATATATATATATATATGACTATTATATTTAAAATCTCTATTTCTACCTAATATAGTTACCATTTTTTTTTTTTAATTTCTCGTTGTTTAACAGACATGTTAGATATGTCATTCACGAGATATCAACATGCAGACTAACATTTCTACTTATTTCTTTTTTTTAATTATTTTTTTCTGTAGACGAAATACCAGTCATGATATGTCATATTCATCAATTTTAATTATTGTCCTTAAGATGATAAATATGCACTTGAGGAAAAATATTAGATATTTTGAAAAAATGTCTAAAAATGTTGAGTGTTATTTTAATTCATCTCTTAACAATAACCGAACATTTTTAAATTTATTTATTTTCTCTAAGTTTGATAAAAATTGTACATGTAAATGATATGACATGATTCTCTACCCAAACATTTTTCTTTGATTAATTACTTATTTGTAGCATGGTTAAACTTTTAAACTCAAGAATGAAGTTTAATCTATCAAAATTCAGTTGAATCATCTATATTAAAAAATTTAGTGTTAAACTTTTAAACTCAAGTCGTACTTCTTGTTGTTTATGTTGTTTATGTTCTTGTATCATTATCTGATATTTTTTAATATTGAATTTATGGACTTATCAACTTTAATAATTAGGCCCTTCAATACATTTTTGATATGTTAGACAAAGAACTACATTAAAAAAAAAGAGTGATAATTATGTTGGCTCTGATTAAAGATAACGAAAACTTAAAAATGGTTAACACTAAGAATTATCATGACTAAGAAAATTTTAGGTTGATAGTAAAGATTCACACCAGTTGTTCAAATCCATGGTAAAGAGTGAACGAAATTTTTTTAGAAAAATTTCATTATTTTCATTAGGAGATGATTAATTTTATAATAATTTATATTAATATTGATAATGATAAATTGATTAAGATTATAATACAATAAAAACACAAGGAAAGAAAAAGAAATAGAGCAAAATTATGTGAAGTAAAAAAGATACGAGGTCATTATTGTACACTTAAACATGAATTTAGAGCGCTAATTATTGTTCATTGCTCTTTTTTTTTTTTTTCATTTATCCTTTTATTTTTTACGATACACATAAATAAAATAATACTTTTATTTTTTTTTAATGTGCATATCATTTTAAAAAGGCCACTTGAATTATTTTTAAACAGAAATTTTTTT
>Ga0099824_1008883_pt1 | contig 12624 bp, 4 predicted proteins | sample SiratrowhiteBW_FD_76837 | JGI IMG/M metagenome (GOLD analysis project Ga0099824, IMG submission 76837) | Root nodule microbial communities of legume samples collected from California, USA - Siratro white BW | ecosystem: Host-associated > Plants > Roots > Nodule | place: USA: California... | reverse complement strand
GTTTTTTTATTTTATTTTATATAAAAATTTATTTTTATATTTATATTTTATATATATATATATATATATATATATATATATATATATATATATATATATAAATAAAAGATAGTTATATATATGAGATGATATGTTAAATAGTTATGTGATTATAAATATTAAATTGTACAACAAATATTTCTTTAATTTAGTGATAGTATAAAATTTACTTAAATTAAAATATCAAGTTTTCTGAAGGAGAACTTTTACAAATATATAAACTTAAGTTGTTATAAACTTAGTTTAATCCTCACATAATCTTTACATTCACAGGATTAGACTGATGTTTTAGTCACTTGATAAACATATTTAATATGTGTTGTGAATGATGTTTATCTATTTATTTTTCATATTTTTTGGTTAACGTCTAATGTAAATCTACCATGTACAAAAATGATAATAAATAGAATAATGTAAGTGTTAAAGCAGATATTGTAAATCATTAATATAAAATGTATATTATATTTTATTCACCATAAGTTACCCTTTCTCTTATCATGTTTAAAAACTACTGATATATTTACTACATACATGAGCACATAAAATTTCATGTCCACGAAAAGTAACTATAACCTGTCCGAAATCTTATATCATATTATGTACTTGGGAGTTTTAGAAGCGGGATGTTATATTTTTCTCATATGTATAAACCACGTTAGAATATGGAGTAAGTTAAAGGTAACTTGTTAAATTCAAATTGTTCTATAATTTTAATAAAAATTTGAAGAATACCCTTTTAACATTGAATAGACTAAATAACAATTCTAACATAAGAAATTAATATTTATTTTTTTAAAATGAAAAATGTAATATAATTCAATAATATTAATTAAATTAAATATACTAAGCTATATACTTAAATTTAATATAAAAAATAATAATAAGCGTGTCTTTCAAAAGAAAGAAATACAATTTACTCCAAAGTGATCAAAGATTCAGTCTGCAGCTTACAATCAAATTAACAATTATATTTCTACTTTAAAGTAGAATATCTAGTCAATTCATTGTTCGACTTTTCATCATCATTTTAAAACCAAGACTGTCATATATATACTCTCTCTTTTTCTTTTTTTTTTCTTTTGCTTTTCTTTTATCCTTGAAGAAGACGTCGACATTCCTTAATTTTCTGCTTGTATTATAGATAATGTAAAAATTTACAATTCTTCCACCATAATTTATAGAATAAGTTCCATCTTTAAAAAATATGTCCTTATCCAATGCTTTTTGGTGTCGTTTATGAAGATTAATAAACTTATTGTATAAGATTTTTTAGGCAAAACAAGTCATTTGAACACTTGTTATCACACGAAAACGTTTACCATAAATCAAATATGAAATTTAGCGAAATAAACTAAGAGAATTTATATCTTGATAAACTGAATTAAGAAGTTTATTAAAGAAATTAAAGAAAAAAATATTAGAAATAGGCAAATTATTTTCATCCCATTCAAGCAACTTTTTGTGCCATTTAAAATTTCACACTCACACTGCTCTTCAACATCATCAAGTAATCTAATAATCTTTTTCCACAAGAAAACAAACAATTCATGAAAGTTTATTTTCGAATTATTTTCTCCGATCCAAATATCTAATGAGAAAGGTGATTTTTTTTTTCTTTCCTATTTTTTCTTCTAATTGACTTTCTAAACCATCTTTTATTGTTCATTTTTTTTTTTCAATTTTTCCTTGATCTCTCAACAACCTTGTTCCATTTCTTTTAAGACTTTGTTTCTTCCTTTACAGTCACCATTTACATATTTAATCTCATCTGACTTTTTTTTTTCAATTAAAACTACTATTACTTGTTAGAGTAGCAATTCAAAATTTGTAATCTCTTAACTCTTAATTTTTCTTAGCTTAGACACCCTATTTCAATTTACATTCTCTGTAGTTTTCTAAAAGTGAAATTATTATTTATTAAGTGCCACTACATTTATTATTTACTCATACTATCCTATATAATGGACACCACACCAATCCTTAATTAAGTGTACGATCCACTAATATATAAACTTTAAGATAACCATGTCATATATATTCTTATTATTTCCCCTTTACATGTCTTTTCACTTTGCCTAAGGGGGATAGTCCTGTCTTTATCATTGGTTATTCAACTTATAATTAATGTGACTGTTAAAGAATAATAACAAATTAATGAAACCTTATCCTTGCTCTTCAATATTAAAGTATATTATTTAAAGCATATATGGTGCCTCCATGATAATATTATCTAATTACTATGGAACTTAAAAAAAATACTCCCATAACATTATAATTTAATTTGAGTATGTTGACTTCATTGCAAAAAAAACAAAAGTTGAAGCCAAACACTACATATGTTATGCCAAAATGGATATGGGTGGCTACCAAACTTAATTGCGGGAATCCATAACGAAATGCACAGTTATTGGAAAAGACTCGGTTAAATTTGTTACATAAAAAATATTAAATATATCATGGATTTGATGGAAAACCATATGCATGAGATTCTACAACTACGATTAATCTAATTATCAATCAAATGAGAAATCAAGCGAGGGATGAAGCTAGGTTATCTCCTATCTAGCTAATATATATATATATATGTGTGTAATATAATTTTGAAGTGTGTAGCTAGTAAGTGATTACAGCTTTAATAATGAGAAGTGGCCCAAAGAGGAATAGGAATAGTGTAATTAAGAGGGCAATAATTTCATCCACTTTCCTCCTTTCCTCAATGTCTAATTTCAATATCAAAAGTGGTCATTCCATCTGAATCTTCTTTTCTGTGAAATGACCATAGCCACTATCTTTCAATTTTGTTAATTTGTGACTTATATATATGTATGTACATGCATAATCTGTGGGTGGAATAACTTTATACTCCAAACTCTGCTTAAATTATTGGCAATGTTACTACTAATGTTTAGTTTGGGAAGGTTCTAATATCACCCTGGGAGAATTTGAGAAGGTTTAACGATGCCTTGGAACCTCAAATTCTCTGCACGTCTCTTAAGAAATAATATCGAATTTGGGAATCACTGCTACGTTCTAGCTAGCTTCATCCCTAACATATATTTCATTTGTCTATTCTCTTTTTTATACCAAAATTATAATTGTCGTTATTTGATAATTTTAAATATGAGGACGTACTGTCTCTTAACAGTTTTTTTCTACAAATTTTTCTATAAAACTGCAAAAAATACTCACAAGAAATACACGAAATAATCTAATAGTAAAGATATATTAATAGAAAAACAATATTTAAAAAAATGGTAAGCTAAAGAAGTTTGCCCTTTTATATATACTTTAAAGAGTACTTAAACTCTTTATAAAAGAGATCCTTTTCACATCTTCAAAATATAAGATTTCCTCATTAGAGTCAGTATAGATTAAAATGAAGTGTTTGAGAACCGTTTAACCAGAGCAAGATAAAATCCTCCTACTTTCAACATCAATATAAAATTTGTTTGGTTTGAAAGGAACCCAATTTATTTCAAAATACATTCAATTGAAAAAGCAATTGCCTAAAAAGAATTTTTTTATCCAGTTCCGATAAAATGATTTCTAGTTTGGTTAAGTGTGAACTAACATTTTTCTGATTTACTTCTGCTTTTTAAAACATTCCTTCTCTGAAAAGAGCAAAACCCAAACTATCAAAGGTGGAAATGGAACAGGAGCACTATGTACCATCGGATTGAATACATAATAAAGAATAGTAAGGTAAATATATGCGTTAGCTTTTGTAGACCACGGTGTTGGAACTCTTTTGCATTAATAGAAATCTAACTATTTATAGGATAGAAAAATTTCTTATATATATATATATATATATATATATATATATATATTTTAATTATATGACTTAAATATATAGTTATTGTTGTTCATAATAGTTATATATATGAGAGAGAGGCACAAGACTGCTTTTATTTATATACATGAATGGATATGATTGATTTTTTTAAATATAACTTGAGTCATTCATTTGTTTATATGGTCAAGTTTCTCTCACAGTGTGTGTTTTTCTTATGAATATGCTGAAAATAATATCGAGTAAATTTGCCGATAAAAAAAATTTTGAGTAAATTTATTATGGGTAATAATTTTTTTTTCACTAGCAGAAAAATGACCTTTTACGTTAATTTTGACAGACATTTTATGTCAATTTTGAAACCAACGTAAATATAGACAACGTAGTAAGTTTTGGACATATAATATCAGTTATGCAACCGACATAATATATACGTTACTATGGTTCAAAATAGAAACCGACATCATATATCTAACTAAAATAACTAAATTACAATATAAGAGATAGATACTACTTCGATTGGAACTGAAACCAACGTAATAAAGAACTTTTTACGTCGATTGTAAGCTACAACCAACAGAAAAAGTCTTTCTAGAAAAAAATAAATAATGACAACTATATTTTTGCTTATTCTATTCTTTTTTAACCAACAAGATTTTTAACCGACATGTTGTAGAATATATTTTTTTACTAGTATTGTTAGTATTTGATTCACCTATCCAATTGCTAAACTTTGAATTTGAAATTATTAATTTAGTATAACTCTATATTGATTGATTTACATACTATCGACTACAAACATTTAATGTGTCTAAAAATGAATTAAATATACTTTATTTTATGTGTTATCAATATTTTTTTAAATGTGAAAAGCAACTTCAGCCTTTTTCATAAGGTTCCACTTTTTCCCTCTTCTTCAATTCTCGCTTCCCACTATGACTCCTAATTAATTAAGTATTATTGAAGGGATGAGCACTATAAATATAGGGTTTCTACTTCACATCTCACACACAAAGCCCTCAAAAGCAACAGCATTAACTATTTGGTTCACTCCCACCTTCAAAGTCTAGCTAACATTTCAACTAATCTTTTTCATGGCCATGAATATGATATCAACAGATCCTCTTGTTATTGGGAGGGTGATCGGAGATGTTGTGGATCCTTTCTCTGCAACTGTGAAAATCACTGTCTCCTACAACAACAAGCAGGTCTATAACGGTCATGAGTTTTTCCCTTCCTCAGTAACCAACAAGCCTAAGGTTCAGATTCGTGGAGGCGACATGAGATCCTTCTTCACTCTTGTACCTTCTTCTTTCACCAAACTAATCCATTTGTATCTCTTCAATCTTTTCACTCATCTCACTGTTCCATTTCCATCACTTTCTTTCAGGTCATGACAGATCCAGATGTTCCAGGCCCTAGTGATCCATATCTCAGGGAACACTTACACTGGTATGATACTAAACCATCACATGCAGAGTTAGGTCTTCACTCTACATTAACTTTCTTGACTTGTGTAGATTTTATGATTTCAAACACACTACTTTTTATATTTTTTTGCTTGTAATGGATCAAGTAAAGTACATATTTTGAGTTTAGATATGGAAAGAAACACATGCAAAAGGAAGAGCTTCAGATGCACCACATGCATAGGTGATTTCATCTGAAACAAAGTGTCTGACCATATTTAATAACTCGCAGGATAGTCACAGACATCCCAGGCACAACGGACACCACATTTGGTAAGTTGTTGAATCTTGTTATGGACACACTAACAGAGAGAGACACTTTCATTATTACTATATATCATTAATATTCATAAAAGTCCATAAATATGTCTTTTTTCCCTTGAACATGCAATTGAACAGGAAATGAGGTGGTGAACTATGAATTTCCAAGGCCAAACATAGGCATCCATAGGTTTGTGTTCCTCCTTTTCAAGCAGAAGGGGAGGCAGGCAGTGATGAAAATACCAAGCTCTAGGGACCTCTTCAACACGAGGAGCTTTGCAGAGGAGAATGACCTGGGGCTTCCTGTGGCTGCTGTGTTTTTCAATGCTCAAAGGGAAACGGCTGCCAGAAGACGTTGAACAATGAACCAACCCAGAAAAGTGTCACAATGTGCTTATCACTAGTAAAGCCTATATAGCTCTGTCGACCAAATAAGTCTAGGTTTCTAAGGGTGTGGGGGCACCTTGTCTAGTTAAATCCGAACTTGCATGCTGAAACTCGTATCCTTCTAACATTCTTGTTTTTAGTTTGGTGGTTTCAGTTTGTAACTTTTTCAGTTTCTATTTCACTTTCTAGTAAATTATTATGTCCGAGTAACCATGGAAGTTAGTATCATATTATCTAGTTCAAGTGCATGTTTTAGTTGACTAAGAAATAATCTTTTCTTAACTTTTTAAACTTAATAAAAAAATTAATACAACCTGCTTCAAAGAGGCACATCATAACTTTTTTAAGTTGTTAAAATATGTTAATTGCATTTGATTCCTACTGCAATAAAAGTTGGTAAGCAATAAATAGGTCACTACTACAGTGCAGTAGAAAGATGTTAACGAAATATCTACTCTGAAGAAGTGGGGAGGTTTATAATATGAAAAAGAATCTTGTAATGTTCTACTTTATCCAATATTTCTATGGATTCAGCTGAGCAGTGGTATTTGCTTTTTCAATCTTTTCTTTTACTCTTCTATTTATATTATAAATTTGATTTGAATCCATAGTATAACCAAGGGCTTTATATATATATGAAAGTTGTTAATGTATTATATATGCATTATGGTACCTTACGTGTACTAATATGTCAACACCTTTTTTTCTCTGATTCTGGGACCGAACGAAATCAAACGACACCAAAAAATGAAAGGTTATTGTTGTTACTCTAACTTCGAAGACTTCAAGGAATGGCGTGATATATTGACTTTTTCTCTTTCTCGAAAGTGCAACTCCATAATTCATAAATCCCACTCTTTGAGGGAGAAGATTCTGAAGTTCACGACCCTTTTGTGCAGTGCAATATTAACCGATAGGTAAAAGAAACTTAGGGGTGCATAGCAGACGCCATTTCGAATTTCTGACTCCCTATAAACCTAGCCACAAATCTAAACAATGTTTACCTATAACAAGTAACACTTTATTTTCCACTTTACTTTCGCCAAATTATTGGAATGGAAACTGTATTCAACAAATACGGTATACAAAGTAAAACCAGAAAGGAAACACAACATATCCTTTTCTTGTTAGAACTGAGAAATTACTTCTAGACTTCTATGGTGTGAATAGGAAAATAGCATATTTCTTTTAGAAGAAAGCTTTCATTCTATTTGAGAAATTGTACTTAATAACCTTTTCCATAAAAAAGTATACAAGTTGAATACATAATACAAGTCTATGGAATAAACACTATTAAGATTTTTTGTTGAAACTAAACACTGTTAACATTGTCCTTGGTAAACACTGCATGCAAACCTCTGCTTAAAGAATGAATACCAAATTATGTTTCTGTTATTGAGATGTACTTTGATTCAACCGCTGGCTTTGAATGATCTCAATGTATTGAACTTCCAAGGACATTTCCGTTAAAAGAGGTCTATGACCTGCAGAAAGCTGTTCTGGTTAGTTGCATCGGAATCAAGCAAAAAGAACCCTTCAACTATTTACATATCATAGGGCTGAAAATGTGTCTTGTTTTATTATCCACGAGTTAAACCTTTGAAGAAAAAAAGATAGGATTAAACCATGGTTTTGATCTCTAATCTTAAAACCGTGTTTATTTTGTCTCTAATGAAAAAAATAGTTAACTTCAAAATTCTTCGTGGACTTTCTAAAAAGTTTGTTGACAATTAAATAAGAATTTTACTCTAACTCAACAAATAATTCTCTCATACTCTGTAAATCAATCTAATGATAAATATGTAACTCAATGTATAGGCTGCCTATTGAAAGAAAAAAAAAATATTAGTATCATTACAGTAATTTATATAATTTAATAATTAAATATATTAAAAATATGAATATTTTTACAGTGTGATATTAAAAAATTGTACGTGCCCATAAACTAGCTAAATAATAAAATCAAATCAAGATATTGCCGCTAATTAATATAAACTCATCACAATTTAAACATTATCTCAATCATATACCATGCTTGTCATGTGGTATAATAAACCATTGTATGTAGTTCTGTTTTGTTCATATTTCCAGAAATTAAAAAAGAAATGTAAAATGTTAAAGTGCACACTGTTATGATTTTAAACACTCAACAATCGCTATATCTAATACAATAAATATGTTAAATTTTTAACACTTTATCTAATATAATACATATGTTAATTTTTTAATAACTATTTTAGAATTGTATTTTGCAAACTACTCTAGTAATTTACAAATTAGTTTGCCTAGCTCAAAAGTTGATATTGTTTAATATAAGTTATTTTAGTACTTTTAATTTATTTAGACAAATTATTTAATACATGAACCTCTAATTTTTTTTCTCTTTATTTCATCCTTTACTAATTTTCTTGAAATTTCTTTTCATTTTATTTTTTTTAATATAGATTTTTTTCGTACTTTTGCCTCCTCTCATTGATATCATCTTATGTTTTTTAACATTTTTTTACTTCCTCACAGTCACATGAATGTTAAAATTAATTATTCTTTTGAAGTAAGAATTATTAAAATCTTCTTTCAAATATTAATAATTAATTTAAATTATATAATATCATTTAATTAAATTATAATTTAGGAAAAATTTAAATATCCCATAAAAACTAAACAATTACTGTCATTCAATAAATATCATATTAATTAAAATTAAGACCATTATTAACACATAAAAGACTTCCATCAAGATAAAGTTCATTTAAAAATATTTGAAATACCAAAATTAAATATATTTAAATTTTAAAGGAACCAAAACTACAAAAATTAAGAGAGACAAATAATTTTTAACAAAGTAAATAAATAATGTGCTTAGTTGAAGGAATCTTAGCTCAGCCTTTACATTATTTCATGGCTTATCAGTGACAGCCATGAATAATTGAGTCTTTGGGGTATACTGAACATTGAACATTGCTGTGTCAGCAACTTTATAGTAGTTATAATCAATAAATGTATATACTGTGGGCACAATTGAATAGGACCAGACAATGATGCTCAAAGATACTATGAACCACCTATGATGATGTTTTATTAGTTATTGTTATTTTTACTATTATGATATTCCTGCTTTGCTTCTATCAAATCTAGGGGCTCTTGAACCACTCTCTTCTTCTGCACAAATTACTCACTCGCCTCCTGCTTCTGTCTTCTGTGTCATTTCTTTTAGAACCCATAAATTAGTTCTGAAAAGTTGATGCGTTGTTCGTTTTCCAAACTATCCACGTTACCATAACGAATCCTTGTTTCAGTATAGTGTCAGATAAACAGGACAGACAAAATTGAAATGAAAGAAATTAAAGAAAATATGAATAAATCTGTTACCAGCTCTATGAATTTTCTTTTGACTCTTTCAATTTTTTTTTTTATTTCTAGATATAATTTTTCCAAAACTAATCTAGTTCTTAATTGACTATTATGGTGTCACATATGTAGGGCACACCATTTAATAGGCTAAGGGTTTATTGTTCTTTATATATGCATACCAGATCTATCCTTCCTTGGTATCAGCATAAGCCTAAAGTAATCAAACATTCTCCTTATGAACAAGGAAGTAACTAATTACTATTAAGAGCATAATCAATATAAGAAGGTTGAAAATTCCATTGGTGAACATCCTAAGGAAACATACATACATTAGAAGAAAGTATTCATTGCTGTTGGAAAAAAAAAATAGAAGAAAGTGTTTCAGAAGTAGAAAGTATTCTACCAAATACAATATATGCATATATGTTTAGTTTAATGATATTGTGGCTAATGGAGACATGCTGATTTTAACTATTGTTATTTTTATTGGAATTTGGGTACAAAACCTATCTATAAGCTTTTTTATTTCAATATTATGATTATCTTTCTCTTTTTTTTCTTTATGTTCTATTATTTTGAATGTTTTTAATTTATTTTATTTTTAAAATAAGTCAATATATTTGATATTAATAATGTCACGATACTGACACGTGATATGAATAACGAAAGACACATTATCAATAAAAATTAATTTGTTGGAAAAAAGTAATATACCCAGTGAATAACAAATGTTAGGTGAAATTATAATAACATCATCATCACGAATTTGATGAAAAATGGAAGAGATTATATTAATTCATTTAGAATAAAAAAATTAGAAATATTCAAAGCGATAGGAGAAAATAAAAAAAAAACATCATAATAACTGAAATAAAAAAAAATATTCAACCCCCAAAAGTTATTAGGTCAAATGCAATGAGTGTTATTGTTTATTTATGTAATATAATTATATAATGAGATAAATATGTGCATGTCTTAGTTTCTTACAATGTATCGTTTATCGGCATAGGTGAGTGGTAGGTAAAATGAGAGGTAGGTTTTGGATATGTCTTGATATTGGAGAAAGATTTCTATTATATATATGTCCTGTGGATGATTCAGACTAATAATTTAGGTAAGAGTATCTGCACTTAGGATCAGGGGATGCATTAGAGAGGAATTGAATAGCTAGTTCTTCTCACTTGGTTTATTAAGTGTATCTTTTCAATTAAGAATTTTTTTTATCAGAAAAAGAATTAAGGAAAGTAAAACATTTAAAAGATACTCTAATCTTCATTAATAAAAAGGTTATCCTGACACAATAATTCTATCTTATAATTATCAGAATTTGAGTATATACTACTTCTTGAAATATTTAATATGAAATATTTAATGTGGATCTTAATTTATATAATAATAGCAATCAATATTTATAATAATTGTACAGTACCTATAATAAAAATATTCCATTAACTTTAACAGATAATGAATATGTAAATTTCAAATAAAATGATAATTACATCTCTATTACAGGTAATGGTATTTTAGAATTTATGATATTCTTAACTGCTATAATAGTGTTCTAAACCTATGACTTAATCTGATATATACCTTTAGATTTTTTAGAGAGAATTGCTATTAAATAATATGTTACATCATTTAAATCTACGTAATATCAAATTGTAAAAAAAATATTTTTAAATTTGTTATATAAGAAATTAAATAGAATATCATTTATCTTATATTTATGTTCAGGTAGCCCCTTTAATTTAATGACTATTCATACAAGTTTTTCATTTTTGTAAAATTGATGATTATTTGAATTCAAATTTAAGCATGTGGTTGTATCAAAGACGGAATAACATACATATCGTATCTACCAAAAAAATCACATCATAGAGTATTTATAAGCAGTTGCTTCATGCACCCATCATCGAGAGAAAAAAAAGCAAAAGTGTCTCTTTTGGTTAATATAAAAGGGGTTAAATATAATACGGTGCATGAAGTAAATGAGCGGGTGCAGGAAGCAATTTCCCATTTTTATACTAGTAAAGCCCATTTTTAGCATAGTGTTTGTCCAGCCCATTTTGGTGGCACTTGATTCTACTATCCAATGACCACTCTAGCCCACCCAAACTGTGAATTGTGTTCCAAGAATAAAGAAAGGAACTTTATAAGAGTCACACTAAACATTTAATCAATACTTCACTTTAAAATGCATACATTTTATGTGTTTGGATAAATGATTTTGAGGAGCAATTTTTTTTTGTTAGGATTTAAAAATCTTTGTCATCAAAATGTTTGGTTTGGATATTTAACACGGTAAATTTGCAAATTTTAAATAAACTTTAAATTAGGAATTAACTCACAGAATAAATCCTCACTCCCATCTACCATAACTCTAATCTAATTTCATGTAGATAACGATGTCTATAGAACAGTAAGAATGTCAGAGCAAGTTGGTCAAAAATAGACAACAACTACGAAAATGAAATTAACCATACTAACAACCTTATTTGAGAATGTTTTTGTTTGATGGACTTTTACTAACTTGTAAAGATCACGATGAATTTGTAATTCTGGGGCCTTTAGAAATATAGATAGAATGTGGACACCATTTTCAATGGAGTTCCAAGAAAAATTCCAAAGTTTTGGGTCTTCTCCATTGAAATTTTTGTTGTCTCAAAACTATTAATGTTACCATGAAAAGAGGAGGTCAAGGTCAAATGGGTATCTACTACATTGATTCTCTGTGTTGTAATTTTAGAATATGATTATCTCAATAATTAATTAAAAATATAGATGTTTAGTTAATTTATAATAAAAAAATTTCTGATATTTTGAAAAAAAAAATTAGACAATCATTATTTCAAACTTAACTTGAAATAAGCACGTAATTAATACGGTCAATGCACTCCACCATGATTTTAAATAAAAATAATTAATTAATTAGTATTCTAGAATTCTTGTTAGAAAAAGCTAACGTTGATTAATTTTAGCCTTACCTACCACCTTGACGTTAATTTCCACGAACTTCCAACACTCTGTAGTTTGTTTTTTTTTTTTTTTTTTTTTTTTTTTTTTTTTTTTTTTTTTTTTTTTTTTTTTTTTTTTTTTTTTTTTTTTTTTTTTTTTTAATTTTATTTTAAAAAAAAATAATATAATATTTTTATATGTTTGTAAAAAAATTATAAAAAAAAAAATAAAAAAATAAAATTTTACACAAAAAAAAAAAAAAAAAAAAAAAAAAAAAAAAAAAAAAAAAAAAAAAAAAAAAAAAAAAAAAAAAAAAAAAAAAAACCAAATTTATTTACTGATTCTATTTGTTTTATTCAGCTATTGCGG
>Ga0099824_1008882_pt1 | contig 12627 bp, 3 predicted proteins | sample SiratrowhiteBW_FD_76837 | JGI IMG/M metagenome (GOLD analysis project Ga0099824, IMG submission 76837) | Root nodule microbial communities of legume samples collected from California, USA - Siratro white BW | ecosystem: Host-associated > Plants > Roots > Nodule | place: USA: California... | reverse complement strand
TATATATATATATATATATATATATATATATATATATATATATATATATATATATATATTTATATTTATTTGATTATCCATAGTTTTGTTTAATAGGTTTATAGAAATCTTCATTGCCTTTCACTATCTCAATATCTCATTCTAAATATTTTATAACTCAATACTATACTCATATGAGGTTAAATGATCTCTTAAATAACTATTTTTCACATAAATATACATTTAATATGATTACGTTCACTATTCAAACATTTGTGATCATACATAATTATACAGATTTTCATAAAATACAACATTCTAATACCAAGATATAACATTTGAAATACTTAAGATAAAAAAAATCCAAACAAATAAATTGTGTTTTTAAAACAGTAGAATAAGTTTGCGCAAAATTTCATTGCTTAAGCAATCATTTTCAATAAAAAAAATTACTCTCAACAATAATTTAATTTCAAGTGATCTTTCGAGTGTGATAATCTTCACTAGAGCAAAACCCAATTTCTTGAATTTAGTACTAGGTGTCTTGCTCTCCATCTTTATTTTGCTTCGAGGAGATCCACTTTACTCAATAGAAAGAAGCAAAACCAGAAAAAAAAATAAAAAAAAAATCTTAACTTAAAGCAATTACAACATGTCTAATTTGACTAAAGAAAAATCTTGATTCAAAACAACATCTAAGTAAAAGTTTTCTTGAATACCAATACTTAATAATACACTTTTATTAATCTTTGAACAAATGAATCTTACACTAATCAAATATCATTCTCTCTAATAGATTAAAGACATTAACCCAATACCACACATTCAACCACAATTTTACTCTTTCACACTAATTATATTTCATAAAACCATCCAATTCAAATGCTAATAAAATTAAGGCCTACTAAAATAAAAATTGTACCATAATTCATATATCAAAGCATAAACTCTTATATTCAACCAATTAATTTCTCAAATATCTTCCCGTATAAAATTACCAATATAATTTTATTATAATTCAAGTGTTCGATTAACTTAACTCGAAATTTATAACAGATTTACATTCCCTTAACTTGAACTTTCTTGAACTTTGGGGTATTTAGGTTTTTGAGAGAACCTCCAGATCACTTCAAAGAGTTAATATATTTATTAAACACTCGTGATCAAGCTCAAAACACAACACTCAAATCTCTCCACTACCTTTGAATTCCTAAGTTATGCATGAGCTCAAAATGAAGAAAGTAATAAAATTGAGGAAGTGAATCACAAAAAACTTACCTAGGATAACACTCTCACTTTGATGTTCTAAACTTCTTCCTAACAAGTCTTTAGATTGAAATTTTTTGTATTTAGAAGAAGGAAACTTACTTAAGATGACATTCTCACTTTAATGCTCTAAACTTCTTCCTAAGTAGTCTGTAGATTGAAAATTACAAGGAAGAGAAGGAAGCTCTGATGTTGTGTTTAGGAAAAGAGAAAAAAGAGTTGGAATAGAAGAAACAAAAGGATATGCATGCAAAAATGGAAGGAGTTTTCTTAGCTTTTTCTATTTGGGCCTCAAAATTTTCTAAATTTAATTCAATGGTATGTTTCAAAACCCATTCTTCCTGCACCTCCGTAATATCATCCTAGACCTCCATAGCAAACTTAAAAAGATGAAAATGCCTTTAGGAGAAATTTTTAAGCCTATGTCCTCCATTCTCACTCCTTTACTTTTGTACAGGTCAATGGTATTATTTTGTTTTTGATTTTTGAATTGCTCTAATTCAGAATCCTTCTACCTTACTTCCTGACTTTTGTATTGGTCCAATTTAAAATGATATTTTTTTTCTTTAGTTTTTAGGTTGGCCTAATCCGAAATTCCTTCATCCTATTTCCTAACTAACTTCCGGACTTGTCAAATTCAGAATGATATTATTTTTCATTTTTAACTTTTGGATTGGCCTAATCCAAAATGTATGGTTGCTTTCTTTTTTTTCTTTCCGAATTGAATCTATGAGAGATGGAGGTGCAATGCAAAATACAAAATAGACTCACGAGTCCTTTTCTTTCATTTTCATCCAGCCCTTTTCAATCTTTTTACAAAGGTTAGTTTGCACATTTTGTAAAGTATAGAGGTGTAGGAAAAATAAGTCATGTTTCAAAATATGGGCAAAAATTTCTTGTGCTCAATCATTTTTAACCTGGTTTCCATCAATTTTAAAAAATATTATTGTTGTTTCATTTTAAATTCCTAAAAATGTGTTTTTCGGAAATATTTTTTAGAACGCTAAATTTATATTTTAAAATATATTTTTCAAAAAATCAATTTTGAAATACATATGTTCTGGGATGTAAAATTTACGTTTTAAAAAATATTATTTGGAACATTCTGAAAAATATCTTTTAAATGAATCCTAAACTTTAATCATAAATTATATTCCAGAAAATATTTACATTCAATTATAAACACTGAGGATAGTTTAGTCATTTCGTATCGGTGATGGTGCAGGTAAAAATTGACGGGTGCAGGAAGTTTTTTCCTTAGCACAACCACAAAGTCCAATGCAATTAAAAGCCCAATTCTATTTAACATTTACACTTTCCATATTACTTCAAAAAATTCTTTGACTAATAGCTAAATTACATTATATTCTAAACATATAATAAAATTTAATTATTATTTTTACAAATTATTTCATAAAAATGCATTATCACATAAAAAATAATTCCTTACAAAATTAGGAACCAAAACTATGAATAATTAAAAATGAATGGTTTAAAATTGTAAAATTTAAAATTGAAGATCAAAATTGTGAATTTTATAAAATATAAAGACCAAAATTATAATTAACTAACACTAATTTGATCCCACATAATTTTTTTGATTAAATTTATTTTTCAAAATAGTTTCAACTAAAATTCCTTTAGCACATGTATAGTATATTCTTCAATCTTGTTGCATTTTAAAGTGTAAAGTCAGCCACCTAATGTATTATTTTGAAAGTATATTTTAAGCAAGGATGATAAATAAATTTATACTTTGCTAATATTATTTTAACTCGTTTTGTTTTTGAAAAAAAAAATATTTGCATTGATTGGCAAGAATGTGTATCAAGTAATTTAAAAAAAAATATTTTTATTATTTTTTTATTTGTTTCGTTTTACTTGAAAAATTCTTTATTCACTACACAATCTATTTTATCTCTCACGTATTATCTTCTTTGTTCTATTTTGTTTTTAATTTTATTTCATTTGAAGAATATTTATCTTGTACATAATTTTTTTTATTATTTCTTAATGATTGTCTACCAAATTTTTTCGTATTTTCAAAGTACTTTTCATTTACAAGAAATAATATATATTATAGTTATTTATTCCTTTTTATAATTACCCAATACTTGTACAATTGTTATTTAGTGTTTTATTTTAATAATTATGTAATTATTTTTTATATTCGGTATTAAAGAAAATAAAATAGTCAGAATTTATAAAAATATTAATATCTTTTTGTATTTTTTATAAATTAATATTTAAGATATTACGAAAACCGATCTAATTTCGTATACATTTATATTTATTATTCAAGAAAGACGAAGATGAACTTGATATTTCATATTTATCAAATATAAATATATAGATAAATATAAAATTTTATTTAAAAATAAAAATAGATATAGACAACTTCATGTTCAATGACCATTTTCATCCTTAATTTTAAACTTCTTTTTTTATTTCATTAATATGGAATCCCTTATTCTTCTAGTACATTTTAGGTCTATACTTATGAACATTGGATGTATAAGTTTCAAGTACATTTTATGGTATACTTCAAAGTGTTCTATTTTTATATTGCAAATTCAAACCCGATTCTTCAAAACAAAATAAATTTCATAACTGTTCTCGCTTTCTTTATACAATCATGTCTCTTGTTTATTTCAAAACCAGCTTCAGTATATTATATCAAGATAAATCGTTTTTTTCTACTTACTTAGCCAGTGATTCAAACAAAATAAGATTTTTATGTTTCTTAATTATTTAAAAAAAATGGTTAAAAGTCTTCTATAATTTTATCAACAAGGATTAAACACATGATAAATAATTTTTAACAATTATCTTGTTGAACTAAGTGAGTTAAACTTTCTTAACTTCAATTTACTTTGAAATTATAATGGATAAGAGTAAATAATTATTTAAATAAAAATAGTTGTAGTTTATATTTTTGTTATCAATTAAAAAAATATTTTTAATTTATATTTTTATATTTTACAGTATAGATGTAAGCAAAATGTAAACGAAGTTTTACTTACTTTCTTTGTTTATCAACTAATAATTATAAACAATACCAAAACGTAACATTTTCTATCACACTCTTTATTTTTTTTTCGTATTTATCATAAATTCCCTTGTAAAAATACAAAATAGTGTCATTTTTTAATTTATTAACGCATTCGCATAGATTAACAAAAAATAAATTCTCATTCTTAGAAGTTTTCACAACTCTCAGTTTCTCAATAATACAATTGGTACCGATGAAAATAACTTTTCCTTCATAGCAAAAAGTCCGATAATAACTTTAATTAATATTCAACACCAACCTGAAAAAGAAGTAATATTTCAGTAATTAAAGAGAAGAAAGAAAAATATTTGAGTTTGGTGAATTATACTACTGTAGTATACTTTCCAGATTCCTGTTTATATGTTGAAACGGAAAAGAATTAGCATATTGTCTTGGTTGTAGAGGAAGAGGAGAAAAAGGAAGGAAAAGGACTTAGCAGAAAGCAATATATGAATATGGATTTGATACAGTTAGCATTAGAAAATGACTAGGCACATGACATGGTTTTGGTGAATGATCACAGCAATAAAGTGATGTTTAATTAATTAAGGCCCAATTGTAGATTGTGCAGTGTATTGTAGAGGGAAGACAAAAGCACCCAGTGGACATTGCTTTGGTTTGTATCACAGATCACATCACATGCTTGCATTTTTCTACTTTTATTAATGTCTGAGCAGAACAGCAGAATGAAGTGGAGAACTTCACCCAACTCCGCGCTTGATTAATACACATTTTGAATTTGTGTTCCAAGTGACCAATGCGTGGCAGAGGAGTCTGTTTCATCTTTTACCTATTTTTCCATACGCTTATTGCATTCACTGCTTCAACTTTGACTACTTCCACACACACTCATTTTGCAATCTTTCTTTCTCCTACGTTACTTAATTTAGTTATCAACTTATTTAACTAATTTAAAAGTTAATTCGATTAGTACAAAGATATTCGACAGGCGAGTGTATTTTAAAAGTTTTTTACTTACTTAAATTTTTCTCATTACTACTTTTCGTATTTTAATTTATTTTCTTATTATTTTTTAGATTTTAATAAATAATTAGTTATTGTACAATTTTAGTATTTATTGGATTACTTTTTAATTTGTATGTAGTTCAAACTAAAAAAAAAAGATATAATATTACATATTGAACTAACTAGTTTCATTACATTAATATGTAGTTTAAATTGGAAGAGATGTAACATTATATATTGAAATAATTAATATTTCATTACATTAATGATATATGAACTTTAGGCATAATAAAAATTTGTAAAACAAGAAAGTGATTGTAACAGTAGCTTAAATTAAGACATAAAATATTTAGATTTCTCCAAATAAGTAAAAGTTAAATTTAATTAATACTTGTTAAATCAATTAGTTTAAATAAAATAACTTATCTAATTAAAAACATATAAAAATTTAAAAAATTAATGAAAGCACTGAAAAATTTAATAAAAGTTAGTTATTTATTAAAATATAAAATTTATATTGTATTGTAATATATTTATTTTCAGAAAATGGAAATTTTATTCATATAATAAAACTAATATAACTATACTTTTTATGTCATTTTTTATTTATTAGCTAATTTATCAATTAATTTTACTGAAGACTTATAACTGATTAGCTTATTAGTTAAGAGGTTATTATAATATTAAACCAAAAAAAAAAACAAAATAATTAACCTTTATAGTACTTTAGCCTTTGTTGATTAGTAAACTCAATTTAAATCTTTAGAAATATTTTTTAAAACATAAAATGATAATTATTCTAGTTTTATTAGGTTTATGTATTACAACAACAACAAATCGCAATGATTGTGTGGTCCAATGAAAAATAAACTTAGAAAACAGGGTTGACACAAATGATATATAGTTCAAACTACCGATAAGTTTCCATGAAACAATCATGTTTGGCATATTGCTTATCTTTCTCCTAAATAACTTAAATATTCTAAACATTGCAGCCCATTTTTGTTTTATATATTTTTATCCGATTACTGTATACATTAATTACGTGGACATGCCAATACAATATTATCCCACAATTTCTCCTCTTTCATTTTAATTTACTGAATCCCATTATTAAGTTGACATGTGTTTCAAACACGTCATCAACTTCAAGTATTAATTTATAGTTATTAGTTCCCTAACTCAAAGTAGTATTATAAAAATCAAAGTTAAAGTATATTTAAAAGATACTAAAAATTTGAATAAACATTTAATGGATCTTTAATACTTGAACATTTGTATAAGATCTTTTACATTTGTTTTAACCGTAATATTTTTATAATAATAATTTGCGTGAAAAAACTTCTAGTAGTTGACTTTTAATCCGAGCCATGTGAAAATGATCATTGAACTTGACGAGGTATTTGAAAGATTTACTGAATTAATTTTGGGATTCAATCATTTAAAATGTTGGTGTACAAATTGTGAAATATTTGTGTATTTGTTTTGGACATTTACTTGAGGTGAATAGTTATTAGACTAAAGATAATATAGCAATAGAAATAGTTATTGGACAAAAGATAATATACCAATACAATTGTTTGCATTGCTTATATCTTAATTTTTTTTATTAAAAAGTAGCTCATAATATATACGTAAAGCATTTCATGAGAGCTCACATTAAGTAAATGATGTGTAAGTCACGAAGTCTTTTAAGTTTATATTTTTTGTTAGACCACACAAGAATATATTGGAAAGCAATTTTTTTCTATTATATAATACAAAAATTAAAGGAATTTGAGTTGAGTTTAAGGAAGAATAAAAGGTTACATAACAAAAGTTAATTATTTAGTTATTTTTTATTTATTCTTGAATATATCATTTATTTATATTTTCTACTTTTAGAATGATAAATACAACCGGATGATTTAAGTAGTGGAATGATTTTAGTTAGAAAGTGATTTCAATAGTTTAAAAAAAATATAATAGATCATAGTTTATCCTAAGTATTATTAATCTTAAGTTGATACAAAGTCGACATGTAATAATATATATAGTATTATTTTCTTTTTCTAAGTTAACATACACATCAATATTCAAGTTAAAATTAATCAAATGTTCAAACTTAAATATATATGAACTAACCTTAGTTTAACTTCATGAATTCTAATTATTTAAATTATTAATTACTATTAGAATAACATTTCATTAAAAATCTCTTCTTAAAGTTTCTTATAAGAGGTATGTAGCAAATGACATCTTACTCTTTCTTAGGACGTGTAGTGTTCCTTAAAATCTTACCCACAACTTTGAACCATTAATATACTACATCTTGATTTGAACTTCCATTAAATTTAGGAAGATTATGTCTCATAAATTCAGTCAAATCCATATATTCTAAATGTTAAGTCATTTTTGTTGTCTCTATTTGAATCGTCTAATTATCTTTAATTGTTTTATCGGTAGACACATAAATAGTGTAATGATTCTTCACCTAAATTGTTGTCAATCTTCACCTAAACTAATTTTGACATCGTCTAGTATAGTTCCAACGTTTAACTCTAAAAGACTTGGGCTGAATAACTTAATTTTTTATGACTGAAACTTATTCGAGATTCTATATAAATTTAGAACAAACAAATCCAATAGACCATACAAATTTAATGTATAACATATATAGCAAACCAGTTAAATTAAACCTTTGTCAGGTTAATCAAATTCATCTTACAACTAATTAGATTATGTTAACTCATAATAGATTTAGACGTTAGTGTATAACAGATTAAACAATTATTGCAACTTTCGTATGTTAGACGGTTTAACTTTTATAGATGATTTTTATTTTTATCTTTATAACATACTTCAAACTAACTAATAGTGTATATTTAAAAATATTATTTATTATAACAGTACTACAAGTTAGGGCATATACTATTTAAAGGAAGAATAGGAGGTTGAATAAAGGAGGATGTTTAGTAAGGCAAAGTTTCCAATTGGTTCTTTGTACTGTCTTGTAGTTAGATAGTAGACCAATTCACAAGAAAATTTGAGTTCATGGATATGGAGAGAACGAAGGAGAAGAATGAATGGAGAAGAAGGTTGACTTCGGGTATTGGTTTCTCTATTTTCTTTTTGTAACCCCTTTCTAAATTCACCTATTTTCTTGAGTATTAAAAAGTCCAACAAGTAAAGCCCAAACTTATTTATACTTTCTACACCAATCATGAATTATTATTCTCACCATTTTAACTTAAATATAACTAACACCTCCATGAAAATTTAAAATTAATCCATACCTAAAATACATGATTAATTAAATTAAAACTTAAGCATACTACAGCTTTAAAGTTCACTTTTAAATTATTTCATACACTTAATTTGTTATATAAAAATAAGTCCTTACAAGTGTCAACTTTTTAAAAATATAAGGAAGATGAATTATATTTGATTAAAAATATACCAGAAGATTTCATATTAAAAAAATAAAATAAAGGATGCCATTATTATTTTATTAAAAATTTAAGGAAGGTGAATATATGTTTTAAAACTAGATGAGATATAACTATTATTTACATCTGGAACGATAAGAGCAATTCCTTTAAAATTATGTTATTTATTAATAAATCATAAATATATAAAATAAAAAACCAATTAATGTAATATAAGGAACTATTTTTATACTTTTTTAAAACTAATTGTAGTTTAAAGTATATTTTTTCTTAATAGCTCAAAAAATAGATTAAAATAAAGAATACATCATTATAACATAAGTAACGACTAAGTAGACTTTTATAAGAATTTATATTTTGATTTTACAAATTTTAATAAAAAAAAAAAGGAATATTATAGTAATATTTTTAGTTCAAGATTTTTGCTCACTGTAGTATATTTCAGTGAATATACACCATGCATTTTATTAAAATATAATTAATTTTTTTTTTCAGTGAATATACACCATGCATTTTATTAAAATATAATTAATTTTTTTTTTCTAAATTATAAAAGAGGCGGTATTTGAATCTCCGTTATTACTTTAAAAAATAAAAAAGTGTATTTTATTAATATATTGATCATAAATTGAATAAAATGTAATGTAGTTAATTTCAATTTCAACTTGCTTCTTTTTTTTTTTCATTTCTTTTATCTTATATTGCTATTATAATTTATAAGGATTTGGTTTTTGTTATGTTTATATAAGTGTTAATTTAAAGTGGAATTAAAGTAGTATAAGTTTATATTTATATTATTTATTTTATGTGTAATGTAGGAGTAGTAGAGATAAAAATATATATTTCAACTTATTTATGTCATATTTATTTTTCATAACTTATATTATATGAAATACATAAATAAGCAAAGTGGTAAAAAAAAAACATAGAAAGCAAAAAAAAATGCAAAGAGTGCAAATTTATAGAATCAACTAACTAGTTTATTTCTTTTTTTCTCTACTCATGTTTCATTCTTCTTTTTTGAAATCTTGATACAACACAACTTTTTTTTTTTTTTTTTGAAGATATTCCAATTTAAAATTAGCTAAAAGCGGTAAGGTAAGAGAATCGTCACTTCCTTTCATTTTCATTATTTTTTTTCAATGAATACACACATGATTTAAAGATGAAATTGAGAATGAATGAAGTTTAACATTAATTCTTGATAGTTAATGATTAAGATAAAACATATTAGATCTAATATGTCAATTTGCTAGTTCAATATTAATTTAATGAGATGTGTTGATATTTTTAACTAACTTTAATCTATTTTGCATCACCCACTAATTTGACGAATCAAATAAGAGATAAACTTTTTTCTATTATATTATTTGAATGATAGAAATATTTAACTTAAATCATTAGGATATAAATTAAGTTTTAATTATTATAATGAAATAATTTAACATGTAAAAATAATAATCTTTTTAATTTATTTAATTATGAACATTAATTAATCAATTAAAGACTTAAATAATATTTATTTAATTAAGTATGTTTTAATATATTATATATTTTTATTAAATAAAAAATAACAAAAATAAAAGCGAGTCAAGATAGATGAGTGTCAACTCATTAATTTTCAATGTTGATTTCAAATCAAATATTCTAATTTTTTTTAATAAAATTTGCAATACAGAATATAACTTATATAAATTTATAAGGATCTCATTTATAGTGTATTCAATTTTTATTATTACTTCCATATAAATTAATTTAGGTTTTTGATCCAAAAAAATATTGAAAAAGAATTTAATAAAATTAAAAACATAAATAGAAATGAAAAAAAAAACATTAAAATAATAAAGATTAATTTACATATTTAAAAATCAAAATAATTTCTCTTATCATAATTATTTAAAAATTTATATATAAATTTTAATAATTATCTAATCCAATTAATCAATTAAGTTATTAATAAACATCAAATCAAAATATTATTAATTCAAACTATTGTTCATAGGACATTTTACGAGTATTTAATTATTTTGGTTTCGTAAGTTTCTTTTATGTAGATTTTTTGTTATTTAGATCCAACTCGAAACCTATGACCTAAATCAAAATGGACGTGAATAAGATAAATATAAATTTTTAGAATTTTATAATTCTAAGCTTGATTTTATTTTTATATATTTAAATTAATTATTTCTAGCACATTTATATTCTTATTATTTATATATTTGTTAATTTTAGAATGTTCAATTGGATAATTTATGATGATAGTTTCTAAAGAAAATTGAGTTAATATTTATCTTTATAAATAACTATCGATATTAAGGGTTACATAAATAACTATCTTTATAAATCTTATTAAACAAAGAAATACATAAAAAAAATTAAAAATAACACGAAAAAAAAGTTAAGAACAAATTAATTAAAAAATTCAATTCATGCACGTGCCTTGTATCATTACTGTCAGAAAAGGTTCTAACACGTTTTATTAGTTATCTCCTTTTAATGGTTTTTTTTTTTCACAAATTATTCAATGCATCTGATCCGCAAATATTTTATATCATTATTCAAATGCTGTTCTGACATAATATCAAATCAAGTATTGCATTTGGGAAATCATTCAACTTAATTTATAAAATAAAGTCAAAACGTAGAAGTTACTCGAGTTGTAGTGCTTTGTATTGCATGTTTCTCAACTATTTTATGTTTTATCAGTGCGTTATTATTATTTGTCTTAAACAAAGTAATCAAATAGTTCACTTAAATTTATTAATTTTAAATAGTATTTTAATTTTTAAAGAATTTTTTATTCAATATATACTATTTCTAGATATACCAAATGGAATGTTTAATTCTTCTCATATGGAAATAGATTATTTATGAGAAAAATACACTAAAATCATTTATCCAAAAAACCAATCACGTCATGTGTAGTAACCTTTTCGGAACCGGCTTGAAATTTGTAATTTCCAAATATTCACGTTCCCAATATATTAGTGCGGAAGTGTTGTCAAAATTTAGTTTCAATTCAATTTATTTTATAAAATTAATTTTAAAGTGGTGTAATTTTATTTAAGTATTTTTATTAAAAGATTAATTATATCAAAATTTAATATTTTTTTATTTAAATAAAAAGTTGCTTAAATTATTTCAAGTCAAAATCTATTACTATTTATTTCTGATAATATTTTATCAAAACTAAATATGTTATGTTAAATATCAAAACTAAATATCAAAACTAAATATGTTATGTTAAATAACATTTAGTCGTAATTTAATATTATCCAATCTGAAACAAACAATCACTCAATAACAAAATTTAGAACAAAAAGTTCACCCATAAAAATAGATATACTAAAATACATGGAACAAATTTGTCAAATTATATTTACCATATTTTAATTCTCTAAATATTTTATTTATTTTTTATTCTTTGCAAATATCTTTCTCACACTATTAGAAAAAAAATATTAACTTTTATTCACAACTTTGTTAATTTGTTATTAATGTGTTTAAGAATAATATTCAAAGTTATATTTTAAATTAATTTTTTCATCAAATAGGTTTCATCACAACTAAATTGCATTATGAGTAAGAAATAATATACCAAGTGGTTTATCAAGTGAACTATGTATGCATATCTAGTCTTAAAAAAAAATAGTGTGTTTAAGATATTTCATGTACCGAGGATCTGTTATAGTATATATGACTAAAGAAATTCATAATGAATCTTTAAAAGGAAAACATATTCCATGTAAGCTTCAAAGTCTCATTTAACTATACATAAATATATAAATATAATTTATTAGTATATTATATGATATATTTATATTTTATTTGGTACATTTCCTAAAAAAATTGGTAAATAATATATATATATATATATATATATATATATATATATATATATATATATATATATATATATATATATATTTTTATATA
>Ga0099824_1008873_pt1 | contig 12637 bp, 6 predicted proteins | sample SiratrowhiteBW_FD_76837 | JGI IMG/M metagenome (GOLD analysis project Ga0099824, IMG submission 76837) | Root nodule microbial communities of legume samples collected from California, USA - Siratro white BW | ecosystem: Host-associated > Plants > Roots > Nodule | place: USA: California... | reverse complement strand
GTGTATTTATTTCTTTAATTTATTATATATATATATATATATATATATATATATATATATATATATATATATAAAATATTTATATATTTTATTTTTTATAAAATATATATATTTTATTTTTTTTTTTTATAAAAAAAAAAGAAAAAAAAAAAAATAAATTTTTTTATATATAAAAAAAAATAAAAAAAAAAATAAAAATAAAAAAAAAATATTTTATATATATATATATATATATATATATATATATATATTTTTTTTTTTTACTGTACTAAAATCTGCTACATTAATGGTAATAATATACAAATATGGAAAGTAGCGGGAAGCACGTGACGCACGTGATGCCAAAGTTTTAAGAGCACGTTCTTGATTTTGAACGCTTGCTAACTGAACCGACGAACGTGTAAGGTTTGTGATTATCAGTGACTGTGACAAACTTCGTTGAACAATTAACGGCGTTTAGATTTCGTTTCTTCTGAATGTGGCCCCTTCTCTTGGTCGTTGCGGTGGCTGGATCCACTGGTTTCGCCACCAAACTCTTCCTTAGTAATCACAGGAACGCCGGTGAGGTTGAAAACGCCGATATCCACGAGCCAAGTGCTTTTACCTTTTCCGGTTCCGAAAGCGCTTCTCAGCGTGACGGAGTCTTTACGTTTTCCAGCTCCAAATCTCTCACGCAACAGGATGAACCTAAGAGAAGATCCCGAGCCTCCAAGAACGGAGTTAGGGCTCCGAAGGTTGAGGTGCGACCGGAGCAGAGGAACGGTGGAAGGAGATTGCGGTTTCGCTTGAAGAAGAGGGAAGGTGCAAAGAATGTAGCTGCGAAGGCTCCGTTTCCTTGTTTCAGAGGTTAGATTTGTGTTTTACTAATTTCTAGGTTTTTGAGAATGGTAATTTTGTTGTATTTTGTGTACAGTGTAATTGAGGTTTTAAGGTGTTGGTGTATAGAGGTCGTAATGTTTTATCGTTAATGAAATTTGATTGAAAATTAGGCCTCTGAGTACGATTTTTAAGTAGGGAAAAATTGTTTGTGAAATTTCAGAGGGTTCGTGGGACCTGGTAGCAATAGTGGTTAAAGATGTTGTATTTTGACCTTTGAAATTACTTGCATGAACGAAATGGCTGTTTTCCATGGAACCATTTCACAGATGGCAGAGATCACTGAATAGGCTGCACCTATGATTATGAATGATATGTGCTTTTAAAGGTTTTAAATTGTGGTAGCAGTTTGGTTCCAATTTTTAGTGTTGCGGGAAATTGCAGAAAAATGGGGTGGAATTGGGAGTGCGAGATCATGGTGTGTCCAAAACCTTTGTGGCGAAAATTGTATTCGCAGACTATTTTTTAGAACCATGATCCATAATGTGGGGAACTTTTTCAAACAATAATCTCTTCATTATTTTGTGGTTTGTTTGTTATATTGGAGCAAATGTTTTTTTGCTGTGTAGTTGGATCTGTTCAATCTGCTTGTTTGCCCTTTTGCATCGTAGATAACTAATTGGCTTAAAAAATAATTTTCTTTATTTTTTCAAGATTATTGAGCCTTGTAACAAGGTATTTTACTTTTAAAGTATGAATCTTCTTGTTCTTAATCGGCGGAAATTGAGTTTAGCTTCTCCTTCAGATAACTCCTTGTTTGGTTGGGGACTTTACTTTGGCGTCATGTATATGATGTCTGCTGGAAAAGCTGAGATCAACAAGCTGAACGAGACCATGAACGAGACAGCTAAACTCGTTCAGGAACTGAAATCTGAGGTCCACAAAAGGAAATCGTCATGTGATCTTCAAAATTTGGATTCTGTTGGCAATGGTGTTAGGAACTCTTCCAAAATCAGAGGCAGGAATGTAGCAATGCACAATAATACAAACAGTGAGCTCAGAGATACTGATCCCAAAAATTCGAGTCCTGCTGTGAATGATTGTGGTGAATGTGGGAGTAGCGCTCTGACTGAAGAACCTGAACCACAGGTTCTGGAAATGGATCAACTGGAAGCAGAACTTGAGTTTGAACTCCAAAAGCTTTCTGGGTGTACTACTTGCGCCCCTAGCTATGAAGAAACAAAGCCATGCTTAAATGAGGTGAACTTCTGGGGAGCATTCTGTTGTTGTCTCACATTCATAACATATTAAATAGGCATCTATGTAGTCAGCAGAATGCTGATAGTTATGTGTGTTGTCATTCTACGGTGCAACTTTTTCCTTCTCTATTCTCTCTTTTCATCACCCCGAGCAATGATGGGTTTTTTTCTCCTGCTCTGGACTTTTTTCTGAGTAATCTGTTTTATTAATCGTTCAAACTGTATATTTGCACCCATTTCTCTTGTTTTCAGCATGGTCAATCAACTTCTTTGCACCATGGCTTTTGGTAGCGAAAACTGTATAAACTCAAATTGCATTTCAATGTTCTTTTTCTGAAGATAATTTAATCAATTTATTGTTTGCCATCCGATGTGTGTGTTGTGTTGATGCAGAAGAACTAGGGGGAGCATTATCTGATGACTGTGACCTAACTTATATTTAATAGGAGAAACATGCTTTTAGACTGTCTAAATTTAGTTAATTCTCGCCACGTCCCTCTGCAGCTTGAAGGAGAAAACCACTACCTTATAGTCCACTTTTTTCCATATCTAATTATACATGGTCGAGCAACATTTTGTTTTCATGATTTCAGTGTTTAATCAATGAAATTCTGTGCAGTTTGAAGCTCCAAATGAAGGCTATCATGGAAAAGATGACTGGAATTTAAATTATTCTGAATCTCATGGAGTGTCCGCTTCTGAACTGCATGAGAAATTAAGCCACTTACTGATAAAGCAGCAAGAAAATCAGATCATGGAGCTAGAATCTGAACTGCACCAAGTTCACTCAAATCTGGATCAGAAGGAAGCTGAACTCCAGGCACTGAAGAACTGTGTCAAACACCTTACTGAGCTCTCGCTATCTACAGTTTCAGGCATGATCAAATCTAGAATACTTACACATGCTCTCATAGACTTGCCTTTTGTCATTTGATAACATTTTGATGGTCCCTTTGGAAATATTTTTAAGTATTTTGATGGTCCCTTTGGAAATATTTTTAAGTATTTTGATGGTCCAAGTCTTAATGCAAGCACCAATTATTTCACAAGAGAATAACTCAATTCAGAAGACTAGTCTATTATGTAGAAGAACCACAATATTTAAGTATCACGTCAGGTAGTTCATTCTATTTGACGTGGTACTCCTCACAAAAAGTGTGCAAGTATTCTTTTCCTTGTAACTATAAATGATAATTTTATTTCAGGACAGTCTTTTTATTCAAATTCATTTTGCGTAACTAGGTTTTATTAGTGGAACTTGTCTCTCTAACACTACTACAATGTTTCTCAGATGATGAAACTCAAGCTCGCAGTGATCCAAAGGGAACAAGCGATTGTGGCAACAATAACATAGACTTCGACTCGAAGAATTCAATTGTTGGGACGAAAAGACCTCTTGATTCTGAATCTTGGTCGTGGCACATGTGAAACGACACTGATATCTGTAGGAATACAATTGTACAAGGTATATAATTTTTTTATCTGTAGTCAGATAAAAGGGTAATTAGTTCACAACTCCCATCCTTAGTATATAACCTAGTTATTATGCCTTATGTTGTATAAATTATTTAGGTAGATATGATTATACAATACAGCAACTCGGTACTCGGATACCGAAATGTTCCATTACCATCTAGTTCTCCCGTATTAATTTTTAATTCATGTTAACTTGCTGAGCAGCCCATGTTAGTGCTCTATAGTATATTATACAAAGTAGGAGATCCGATTATTTTATAGTTTGTCGTCTACTTTTTGGAGCTAAACTCTGAGTGATTACAGAGTGACTTGGGTGGGGACCATTTCATTTATGTTTAATGGTCAAGCTATATTTATGAGTGCCAGAATAAGAAAAGGGTGTTTCATTCAGCCTTTTGTTTGACTTTTGGTTATCTTGTTGGGAAATTATGGGTCAGCCCACTTTCTGGAGTCTTGTCACTGAAAAATAGGATTGCACTCACCACACTTAGAAGTTCAACAAGGTTAGGATGGAAAATTGAAAGAAGCTCTGCGCTATCAGCGGAATTTGCGGTTGATTCCATGCCCATCTTGGTGGGGTTTCACTTTTTTGGAGAGCCGTTTCTTTCTTTTTTTTCTCTCCTTGTTCGGTGAAGTGATGACAACTTCTTGGAAAGTGTAAACTAGTAGAATTAAAAAAATAGTAAAAGATTTTCTTATATGGTTGATACAAGTTCAAATAAGTTGCCCAAAATTTAGTTTTATAAAAAAATGATGTCAAAATATGTGAATCCATGTTCAAATAACAGAATAATTATCTGTTAAATGTATCACAAACACTAGACCTATTTTAATCTGAGGAGGCAGTTACATGATCAAATCGAGAATAAGACATGAAATTCTATATATACTTCTGCATGTGCTTAATGGAAACGTCTGAAACGCACAACCAAAATAAGAACAAGGGAATCAATTGCGTTTTAGGAGGCTGAAGCTTGCAAGTTTGGAATTTGTAATAAGAGGCACTGTTTTTCAGAATTCATTACACGCAAGCATTGCTTTCAGTGGCTATTTTGAACGCACAACTACGGACACCAGCAAACATGTCACTCTTCCTTCCCTTGAATTCCACTGGTCCTGTGTATAGATTTTGGAATTAACTCAGAATGATGAAGAACGTGGGGCAGGAACATGTCATGTCTAAATAATTTCATGAATGATGAAATTGATTTGGTGAAAGAACATTCAAGTGACTGAACACCCACTCTGGATGGATTTTCTTCCTCCTTTCTCCTTCTATACGGGCTCATTATTTGAGGTTAAATCAATCTTTTTAGTTTTTATATATGTCTTAACCATAACAATAATTATAAACTGTCCTAACATTATTGTTTTCCAGGTATTCTGGGACATAATACAATCAAATTCTCCTAACAATAATGCTTTAGAAGTATGATTGGAATGTTAAATTAAAATTAAAAAATTAAGGTTAATTTTTTTTCCGTTTATAAATCACTTCTTAAACTGGAATAGTTTCAATGCTATTTTATTTATGTTCTCGATTGTATCAAAGATTTTAATTTTGAAATAAAAAGACAATTTCAAGACGGAAGGTACTTAATAAATAACTTCATATACAAATATTTGATGAGTATCTTAATAATAAAAAAAAACTAATATACTCTCCCTCTTTCTATAAAATTTTATACATAGTATGAAATACTTTATAAAAAGTATCGATAATATATAACTACATTAGATATTATTAAAGTAAAATTATACCTTTATAGTAATTTAATCCGATAAAAAGAGAACTGTCCTTAATAAAAAAATACATAAAGTCTATAGAAATTAACATTCATCATTGTCTTCTTTCTTTTATGAAATCCAATTAATTAAAATAATATTAAAAGTAAATTTATACAAATTATTAGTTTTTTTTTTCCTTTGAATTTATACAAATTATACCATTCAGGAAAACTAATTTAAAGGCAACAACATTATGTGAATTATTTATTTATTTTAAATTAGACGTAAAATTAAATATTATTAAATTAGTTCGTAGGTAATAACTATATTTAAATGTCGGGAACATCATTTTCATTACACATTTAATAATTACTAGTGAAAATACATATCTAGACCTATGTGTCCTTTTTTTTTCAAAACAAATAAAGAACTATTTCTTATAATAATTTTAAAATAAAAATAATTAAATTTATAAAAATATGTTTATAAAGGTAATTATAAAATAAATTATTTTTATAATTTTATCGTAGGTAATTTATTATTATGAATGTTTAACTAAGTTTGAAAAACAGTTGCCTAAAAAATAAAATATTAAGGATTTATGTATAATATAAAGGTAATTAAAAAGAAAAATCTTGTTATTAATGTGGTATATAATTACAATTAAAAAATTTAAATATTACGATAATTATTGAAATAAAAGTTATTGTGAAAAAACTATAAAAGAAATATTTTTGTTAATTTTATAATGTTATAATTATATAATATTTAAGGATAATTAATATTTCTTATAGTCTATAAATAATAAAATTAATAAATTGAATTATATTGATAAAAGTAAAATTGATAAAAAACTGTGTACTAAAAACAAGAGGAATTACAGATTAGTTTTAAGAAGTTACGCAAGATTTATTAATTAGTTCTATTAATATCAAACCTAGAATAAGAGATGAATAACACATTATTTTTTGAACTGAAATATATACTTGTTAAGAATGTCTTAAAAAAGAAAACTAAAAGTGTGATACACGTTGTCTTAAAGTAATTATATATGATATATGTTTTAAATATGAATATTTCATTAACATCTCATTCTTTTGTTTCTTTTATTACTCATATTATTCATTATATTTAAGTTTTTCCTTTTTTTTTTCTGATATTAAAAGCAATTGTGTTTTATTTATCATATATATATATATATATATATATATATATAGGAAAATACACTAAGATAGTGTATTTGTTTCTTAAACTAAAATGTATGTTTTTTTTAAACAACATAATCAGATAAATTGTATAAGGAATTATTATTTCAGAACAAGAATTGTACTTTCAAATACAACTTGTACTTTTTTTTAATTGTATTAGAAAAAACAGGCTTACATAACAAAACTTTAACAAATTATTATTATTTTGTACAAATTTAGAAGTAATGTTAAAAAAAAGCTATTAAAATTAGAAATTTTTAAAATTAAAAAAAAATACTTGCAAACACAAGTTTAAATATTTGAGTTGAATTCATAATTATAAACTCTGTATTTTTTTTTTCTATGTAAGTTAAAGTTGCGATCCTTTTTAAATAAATCCCTCACATATCAGTTTTACTTAATCAATTTTATTTTGCAATTGTTAATTTACATGACAGAAATTAAGTACAATTCTTAAATTATCAAAACTTAGATAAAAATGAAAGTTGTGATTAATCAGAACTTTATAAAATTTAGGATAAACTAAATACATCTTCACAATCAGAGACTAAACTGAAACAGTTAAAAATCATAAATTATACAACAGGTTAAGTAACTCCATGTGTATGCAAAGGAGAACCTTACATTCCAAATGTCATCAAAACTCATCCATCAATAGGATAAGATCAAAATCAAATTTACTTGAAAACAAAAATATGAGTAAGAAATACATTTTTTTCAACCAGAAAGACAAGCCATAGGTGAGCATAAAAGTCAAGTGTACCAAATTTCAGAAAGAGTATATTTAAAACAAGAGTAAAAAGAAAAGAGATATATCCAATACTTACACTACCATCTTCTTACCCTCTTTAAGCTTTTCTCTGCCACCAAAAATACAAAAACAAAGAAACAACAAGAGTAAGAAACAGAGCACAGAGTTGGTGGCTGAAGAGAGACCAACAGAGCCAAATGAAGCCACATACCAAACCCATTTCAAGTCCGGGTCGAACCGAGAAGTTTCCACCACCGTTGATGAGATTTTTGAGAAACAATGCCGGAAGCAGAAGCAGAGGAAGGTCGAGATCCACCACCACCATTTTTCTGAGGAAGAAGAACACCGCCATTGAAACCCAGGAACCCTCTTCCCCAAAAGTCACATGCATGGGGCAAGTCCGTGTTAAACGCTCCGCTGCCAAAAGGGTACCCGCCGCCGCCGCCGCCGCCGCCGCCGAAGGAGCTCCGACCAAGTGCTGGTGCCGTTGGTGGGTCCCATGTGCCCTGTTTTTCAACCGTTTAGCAAAACCCAGTGTTTGTTTCCCCTTTCAGTGCAAACGAGTTTGGCCCAATTGGGGATTCTCAAGAAGAAACAAAAGGGATTCCAAAGTCACCGAAGCTTCGTCGAAAACAGAGTTGAATTTCAGGGCAAGGTCTAACCCTAATTACGACGACTCAGAAAGTGAAAGCAGAGCCACCCTAGGCGCTTTCGTTTCAAACACTACAACTACCCCACCGAGGAACGCTTTGTTATTAATGCGCTGCAGATCCGCACCATATCCGAGAAGGTTCTTGAACGAAGAGACAGAGGCCGAAAACAGAGTACCCGATGAGAAAAACAGAGACCCGAAGTTTGAGGCGAAGTTGCGGTTCTTCAAAGAGCTTGAGGAGTCACTGAGAGAGAGAATAATGGAGTCAGAAAAAGCAAGGGACGAGTCCCACTCTGCACGTCCTTTGGTGCTGACAAGGTGCAAATCTGAGCCAGCCAGAACCACACAAAAACTCGACCCTGAGGTGAATGGTGTTTGGAAGAAGACAACTTTGGGGTTTGGTCGTGCTATCTTTTCACATGGTTTGTGATTATTCTATTATCATCTCTGTAACTCTGTTACTTGTTCTGTTTAGGGTCTTTTTTTCCTTTTTCTGTTAATTTATTATCATATTCTTGTTATATTACTGAGTTGAATTTAGTTATGACAATAATTTTGAGACCATTAATGGTGATGTATTTTCTTATTTGTACTACTATGGAGCTGCAGAGAGAATCTCTATGCTCTTATGTAATACTAAAAAGATACCTTGGTATTATTAAATGGAAGAAACATGGATACTTGTCCCTAGTTTGAAGTGTTGCTTTTCATGTTTTATTACTGATTTTTCTGTTTTTGTCTATCTCACGTGCTGCTTTTTTTTTTTTTCTATGGTCATATAACTTGGTTCGACCTATGACAAATTATTGAATAGTGTGAGATTAATATATTTGTTGTTGAGTTTACTTATTTCTATAAATTATTTTGTAGACTAAAAAACTTAATTCTCTCTCACATTGAAATTGGAAGCATATTTTTTTTCAATTTAAAAAAAAAAGTAGGAAGAGGCTTTTCTAGACACCATTTGAAGAATTTAAATTAAAATATTTCGTATTAAAAAGTGTTAATGTTATTTTGGTTATTCTTATGATTAATAATTTTTAATTTTTGGCTTAAAACATCTGTTGATGGATTCAATTTAGAATTTTGTTTGGTATGAATTTGAGGTGATGGACATCTATTTTCAATGGATTGGTGAGCTTGAGATGTTTTAGTTTGATATTTTAATATTAATTTTAATTGTGTATCTTCATCTCAAGAATTAATATCATCTGAATTAGTATTCATACTTCTCTAGTTTTAAATTGATGTGTATTAAGATAAAACTTCACTTCCTTTTATATTTTTAATATATAATAATTATCTCTGTTATGTTTTAATGAAATTACATTTATCTTCTTTATCTTATTTAAAAACATCAAAATTTGATTAAAACTTAAGTAAAATTATGAAAATAAACAACAAAAAATTATATAAAAATTGAATAATTTAATTATTATATATAAAAGGAGTCATAAAAATTACATTGTGACTAAATTACAAATTGTTATGTAAAAATATATTAGTTTATATTTTTAAGAAAACAATATTCTAATATAAAAGTAAATAACTGGCTATAATCGAAGTTATTAACTTATTATTACATTTATATATGATTTATTACACATACAATATACATTAAAATAAACGATATAATTATTATTTTGTTAATAACATATTATTCGTACGTCATTTAAAAGATCTTAGATAATATTAAAATAATTTCTTAGAGTTAAACTATTCAATATTTTGTTTATACAAAATCTGTATTTTTATATTTATATCCTTTGTTTTTATTTTTCGTAATTTCTTAGAAAACTTTAATAAATATATTATTTTTCAACAAAATAAAGTGGTAAGAGCATATGATGGTAAAATAATAATAATATTAAGGTTTGTTCATAATTCTTAACTGTTTTTACAATATTAAATATATTTTTCCAGCTAAATCAATTCTTTTAAATAAATTTTAAAATACTAATTGTGATGAAATTGTATCAGCTTAGAAATTTTGTTATTTAAGTAAAAGTGAAAAAAATAGAATGAACACCTGATTATTATATTATTAAATTAAAAACACATATCTTTCTAAACTTTCGCATCCATCTTTCATCAGTTTCTCGAACGGAGCCCACCATTGGACTCGTGGCGAAGAATAAAGCAAGTCTATCTGATCAGAACCTCTTTTAGAGTAAGTTCGTTTTCTGCCCCCTTCCCTTAGAGCCAGTTTTAGGTTTTCATTTTTAATCTGCTTATTGAGTTTGCATGTGGCCTCTGAGCCATCAGACGGTGCCTCTATGAGCAACTCAGTTTCCTAATGTGTTAGTCTGATCGTTGATGAGAGGTCTTTTGGTGCAAATTCAAGTTTCTAAAGATCTTAGGTTTTTGGGGCTGTTAGAGAGAACTTTCACTGCAATTCAGGTAAGGAAAACTAACCTGAAATCTGTGCTTGTCTGGTTTATAAATTTAAGCTTTGGATAGAAAAGTTAGTGATTGTAGTAGTTATACAATTTGTATTTGGTAAAGTTTTCTGTAGGTCTGAATTATTGGATTAATGTTGATTTCATTGTTGTATGTATGAGATAGTTGTGTGAACTTAATGGGATGTTGATTTGTTGAGTTGGTATTCTGTGATAGGATAGACCATTTATTGTATAAACATGTTGATTTTATTATTTTAGTCATCTAAGGCGTGCATGATAGCTCTGAGGTAGTAGAAACTGTTAGATTCATCTGTAAATTCTATGTTTTCTGCATAACTCGCCCGAGCTAAGCATTCTCGTCAAGGCGAGTTTACTTGAAGATCTGAGATGTGCTCTCGGGTACAGTTTCGCCCAAGCGAGATATATTTCGCCCAGGTGAGGAAGTTTTCTCGCCCAGGCGAGAATGTCCCTGGAACTGGGATGCTCTCTAGACTAATCACGCTCAAGCGAGAACCCAATTTTTTTTTTTTGAGTGGGGGCTTTCTATTTTGGTAATTCAATATATTAATTTAATAAAATAGATAAATTGATAATCTAAGTTTAATTGTATTGATAGTTTAGTGATTTCTTTAAATATTGAGATTGAGATTGAAAAGTTAGTGAATGCATGAGTAGAGATTTATATTGTGATGTGATATTGTTAAAAGTGTTGATAAAGTTGATAAAAGCCTAGACATAATGTTTTCAGGAAAAAAAAATACCCGTGTCTCACGCACGTTATTTTTTCGATAAGGATGTCAATTTATTTCATCTAATTTTGAGATTGATAATGTAATCTATTACAACCATTGAACTCACGATGCTTCGACTAAGAATGATCTTTAGGAAGTATCACAAGCAACACCAAATATTATATCTATTTAGAAATTGATAATGGTTGAATTTATTCTTTTTACACTCTTAAGAATATAATTAATTACAAAGTACCTCATCTTTAGTATGTAGTTATATGGTATCTCTTGATGTATATTTTAACTTATTTCCTCACGATATTGCTTTTAAATTAAATTTATCTAAACTAGGTGCACGATTTTATTTAATATGTATATTAAGTTGAAATTAATCATATACAATTTTTAATTTTACAAAAGAGATGTTATTTTGAATATAATTAATTACAAGTACCTCATCTTTAGTATGTAGTTATATGGTATCTCTTGACGTATATTTTAACTTATTTCCTCACAATATTGCTTTTAAATTAAATTTATCTAAACTAGGTGCACGATTTTATTTAATATGTATATTAAGTTGAAATTAATCATATACAATTTTTAATTTTAAGAATATAATTAATTACAAGTACCTCATCTTTAGTATGTAATTATATGGTATCTCTTGACGTATATTTTAACTTATTTCCTCGCGATATTGTTTTTAAATTAAATTTATCTAAACTAGGTGCACGATTTTATTTAATATGTATATTAAGTTGAAATTAATCATATACAATTTTTAATTTTACAAAAGAGATGTTATTTTGAAATAAGGAAATATGTATACGGGAATTAATATTTAAAATTATATAAAATTGTCTTTTTTTTTTTAAATTACTATATTTTTTACTTTGCAAAATTAGTTCTTAAAAGAGGTCATTTCCAGTGGTATTATAGCAATAAACCTTCATTATCTTCTCCTTCCACGTACTAGTTTTATAAAAGTTTAAATGATTATGTACACATTACTTTTAATTATTTTACAAAGAGAACTATGGTTTTGAGATAAGGAGGAAATGTGTTTAGCGAACATTTTTTCACTTATTCTTCTAATCAATATGTTTTGTTTCTTCTAGTTCATTATCTTCTAATCAATATATTATGTTATTTTATTCTTGATGTAGTAAGCTCTACCAATGAAGCTAGCACAAAGATACTTGATAAAAATCTTATAAAACTAAGCTGATGAGTTCAAGTTGTATTCTTTTTATTTCTCTCATTTAAATTCTTGTAATCTTATTATTTCTTCTCGTATTATATAACTGTGATATTTATATTAAATAAACTAATAATTTTATCACTTATACTAAAAGAAAAAAAAATGAATTTCATGATAACTTAGTATAACTAACGTAACCCATGTCATAGTAGAATTGCGTCTTTATTTAAACTCTCATGAAAAGTGTGAATGCATCTGTGGCATTCTCCTTGCTAGAGAGGTTTTTCAAGTATTTGTTTTTTTTTTTTTTTTTTTTTTTTTTTTTTTTTAAAATTAAATTTTTTTTTTTTTTTTCAAATTGATAAAACTGAAATAGAATTGAAATTAAAACAAAAAATTAAACTTTTTTT
>Ga0099824_1008871_pt1 | contig 12638 bp, 6 predicted proteins | sample SiratrowhiteBW_FD_76837 | JGI IMG/M metagenome (GOLD analysis project Ga0099824, IMG submission 76837) | Root nodule microbial communities of legume samples collected from California, USA - Siratro white BW | ecosystem: Host-associated > Plants > Roots > Nodule | place: USA: California... | reverse complement strand
TATATATATATATATATATATATATATATATATATATTATCTTTTTAAAATTATATATTTATATATTTTTTTATGTTTTTTTATTTCTTAAAAATAAAAATATATAAAAAAAAAAAATAAAAAAAAATTATATAAATATACAATTTTATATATATAATATATATATATATATATATATATATATATATATATATATATATATATATATATATATATTCTTTTCCAAACGATACTTTTTAGAATGATTGTATATGTGACTAGTATAATATGTATTATTAGTTATATATTTTGTTGTAATATATTTGTTAAGATGATAAATTAGTGCTATTAAAGTATATAGAATCTTTGATAAAGAAACGTCGAGAATAAGTGCGAAAAAGAAATTAACTCTGAGTGTTGATAAAATAATTAGATTAAAATATTATAAAGGGTTTTTTAATTTAATTTTTTTTAGGATAATATGTAGGTATTTTATTTTTCTTGTCATCGTAAATATTTCACCTATATCAACAATCATTGAAATGATGGTCAAAGTCTTGTAACAGCAAACTGTCACCATGAAACAATAATATTAGACTACATTTATAGAACAATAGGGATACATCTCCAAGTTATTGTCACTCATATGATAGACTAAATAAATTTATCACTCATATAATAGACTAAATAAATTTATGAGACATAGATGTTCTAAATACAATGAGTAATTAGCTCCAGATCATGCAAATCAACGGATCCAAGGCACTGAAAAGATATTTGATGTGGTTTAGTGTCTAGAGAAAAAAAATTATATATTATTTATTTGTTGATATAAGAGATTGACTTTTGGTGGATTAGGATGAATGTTAAGTGTTGGAGAGGATGTCCTTTTATGGGATAATTTTTTTATAGAAAAGTTTTTAGAGGAATATTTTCTTGATAGCATATCATATGTTAAGGAGTTGAAGTTTATATAATTAGTTTACATTAATTCATTTATATTAGAGTGATGCAATTGCAAACACGAATATGAGGTCATTGAGCTAAAGTCTTGATCAAGAGTTTAACAATAGATTAGATCTAATTGGACTTGTTTAGACTTCAAAATAAACTTTTTGACTCAAGTTTAAAATTGAAGAAGATTACTCAAGAGACTTTAGAGCTTTAAGATTATAAAACCTCTATTTGTAAAATTTATATAGAGTAGTGTAAAATTTATTTTGGGCCTTATATTTTGAGCCAAGGTAGTATAGGATGTCTTGAATTTTTAGGTCTTGTATTTGGGTCAAACCCTAATCCTAAGAGAGAGAGCTAATGCCTAGGGTATGAGCTAGGGTTAAAGTGGTGTCTAAGGCTTAGGTGGTGCTTACACATGCTTCTCATGCTCCTTGCCACATGTCACCTTGCAAATAGAGAGGATCCTCTACATTCATGACTTGACAAATGTCATTATTTAATTAAAGAGTTTTTAAGAAGCTTGACATACAAGCTAGGGCCAGGGTTAGGGTTAATCTTAATTTTCTCTATAAATACGATGCTTATGCAACTCATTTTTCAGTTTTGAATAAATAATGAAATGTTGGTCAATTTTTGCCTTTTCAACTTGTTTAAGAACTCTCCAAAGAGTAATCCTCTTTCTAAACTAAACTTTTGCTTCCTCCTAAGTGTGTTGGCCTAACCTCACACAAAATTCACTTCCAAATTCATCTCACATGTCCAAAAAAAAAATTCTTCCGCTTCATCTATCTCGAATCATGTCCAAAACAACAATCCTCCAAGAAGAAGTACATTGAAGCATGCAATTAAAGCTAGAATTTCATCATTTGGCATCAAAGTTGGGTTTTACCTGAGTTAAGTGCTTCTTCTTTATTTTGCGTTGTTCATAAATTTTTTTTACATGTTTTGTGTATGTTTTACTATTTACTATGTTAGTATATTGATTTTAATCGGTTCAAAACCATTGTTCTTCCTTGAATTGTCCAAAAACTACAAAACTAGGACTGTTTTGTTGTACCGCCACTTGTTGTTGAATGTTCTTGAGTTTTTGTTGATTTTGTTTTGTCAAATCACTTTGTTTTTAATTATTTTACTGTTTATAATCCTTGCTTGTTATGTATAATGTCAAGTGAATCCTTAAATGTGTCATAAACTCCAAGTTTAGAAGCTTGATGTCTCTACTTAGTGTTTGACAAAATGTCTTGAGTAAACGCACTTGTGTGAAGCTTTATGTGATTTTCCTTTTATGTTTTTGAGTTATTGAGTTGGTTATTAGATCACTAGCAAGTTCCTTAGAGTTAGGTTTTCAATGTGTCTTGTTGTATTGTTCAATTTTACTGATTTTCTCAAGATTCTTTCTCGTTAGAACTTACTACTATAGTAACACTAGATTGAAAAATTTATTCTGAGAGAAATACAATATATCATTTTAATGTGAAATTTTGTGTGGAAACACCTTAATATGTTAGCAACACAATTTTAAAAAAGGCCAATTCAAATTCGAAATAGAAAAAAATGATAAATGTTAAAGCTTGAATGTTAGGTGTTAAAAAAAATACTTTGTTGACGTTAATTGCAGTTCGTCACGAGTTTTGAATTGTTTTGAGTTTTCCAATGCCGTCTTTTATGCAATTTTGTTATAATTGTCTTTTGTATTGTGTTTTTCATCTTAGATAAAATTTTCAAGGTCAAAAACAAAATAAAAAAATTACATAAATCAAACAATCATTATTGACATAATACTTTAGTTGTTTTTTTATTATTTTGTAATCCATTTTAGAGTTATTATTAGGTTTCCTTTTGTGTGCGTAATTTTCTTGCTAACTTTAATTATCTGTTTGTGTCATTTAAATCATTCTTTCAATTTTGCAAATATAAAATCCTCTTGAGTTTAGCATTTTAAATTGAGTTTTCTTTATTTTAATTCTTGATCTCTTAAGATGGAAATTTTCCTTGACTTGTGAATTGGTGGATGATTGTCTAACATGTTTAGGTAACATCTTGGAAGAAGATAAGCTTGTTGAGGGTGACTTCTCTTTCGACAGTTTACAAGTGGAAGGCTCAAGGCAAAGTGGGGAACAATAGAGGGAAGATACACCAAAAGGAATAACACTAGATAGCAAATTGTTGTAAAAAAAATTGTCACAAAATTTTGATGTATTTTTTTTTTTAATTTTGTAAACATTTTTTTTGTTTTGGTTTGCGTTGGAAAAATGCATTAAAATCAATCCCAACTTGAACATTGTAATAGTAAAAAGTGATTAGTATGTGAAAGTGTGTCAAGGGACTTAAAAATGTCACTTGCACTTTCATTATAAGACACGTCTAGCTTTTATTACTTTCCTTATTTGTCTTACTTTCTTACAATTATTTTTACTTTGCTATTTTACTTTTCTTTTCTTAAGTCTTCGTGACAACAAGGAATCAATGTCAAAGCGCTTAAACGTTAGTAGACCTTCCTTTGGTTTATTGGATCACAAGAGCACACACATTTAGGAAAAATTGTTTTGAAGTTTCTTTTGAGGGATGATGTGAAAGAGAATTGGGGAACACTCTGGCCAGGAAAGACTTGGTACTTAAGTTGTCAAAGTGACATATCTCTCTTTCTTGAGAATCTATTCGGAATCCTTTCGTCTTATTTCTAGTTAGGAACTTCACTAAATATAAAAACTTCTTTTGCAAAAACTCTAATTTTTTGTTGATTTTCTAATTTTTTTTTTTGTGAAAACCTTTTCAAACAAAAGATGAGTGACCATGCTTCCTCTAGTGTTCAAGCAAGTATGAGAAATAATGAGGGAGAGTGGCTAACGTGATCTAAAAAATGTAAAAAAAATGTAATTTTCTTTTTTCTTTTTTTATGTTTAGTTTGGACTTAGGGAAGGAATGGGTTTGTCTCTTCCTCTTCCACTATGAGTCTATAGAAAGACACCTATTGTACTCATTTTGACAGATTTAGAATGAATAGAAATTTTTGAAAATCTTGAGTATGTCATGTCACTAGAGATGTTTCTCCTTTGCTTATTCTAGAGTAGCGCTTCATAGCTTATCTCTTGATAGCGCATCATGATTCATCAAAGAGAGGTGGAGAGTTTCTCTCTTGCGGTTTCTTATCTTATGAGCTAGGTCACAAGTGACGATTCACCATCTTGCTTATCTCATGAATTTGAGTGGGGAAAGGTTCTTTCCAATTCCTAGCATTGATTCTTATCTTGTGGGCTAGGTCACAAGTAGCGAATCACCATCTTGCTTATCTCATGGATTTGGGTGGCGCAATGTGTTGTTATAATTCCAAGCATTATCTTTTATTTCTTGCATTTTCTTTAACTATTTTCATTTTTGAGTTTTTCGCAAACTTTTGAAGATCACATTCATTTGAGAATTCATCCAAGAGTCACTCCTTGAAGCTTGAGTGAACGATCCTACAATCCAAGTCTTTCCTCCATTATCACAGATGTTTTCGACTTTTGTTTTGCACCTCCAGCTTGGGGGTTCCGCATCAGTAGTGGGTGAGAGATGAGTTGAGAGAAAATGAAAAAAAAAATTATATCAATGGAAGAGTTAAAACCCATGGTTACTCAATATATGCAACACCAAGAGAAATTTAAGAGTAAACATGTAGAGGGGTCAAATAGGAAAAGAGAACATAATAAAGACCCTTATTACCAAAGAGAATGGAGGAGTTGTAGTAATCCTTGCTATAGTAATTTTTGTCCACCATCCCCTAAACATTATCATAGACATAGAACTCTAACCTATGCCCACAAGCCTAAGGTTGACCTTTCCCCATTCTATGAAAAAAAAAATGTTAAAAAATATTTAGAGATATAAAGGTTGAGCAAATATTTGATTGTTACCAAATAGATCATAAAAGAAGAGTGTTTTTAGTTACCTTAAGCTTTCAAGGACCAGCTTTGGATTGATGGACATCTTTAGTTCACGACCTTAAGACCCGTCATGAACCTCATATTTGACATTGGAATGAATGTGTCCTCCTATTATTATAGGGAATTGATGAATAAACTTCATACACTCAAACATAGACAAACAATGGAGTTATTTACGATGAGGGTGGGAACTAAAAAAGAACCTACGAAAACAATAAACAGATTTTTCATTAGTTTTGACCTAGATTAAAGTTATGTATTTAGAAGCATACATTTTATCCAAGAATGTCACATTAAAACCTTCCTTATGAAAAAGGACCAATGGTTGGAAAAAGTATATTTATTTACAAATTTAATTGAAATAAAACTTAAGATGAGTAACGTTCCAAGTTTGCAGGATTTCTTCTCAGTTAAGGTTTTATATCTTGTATAAGTCATTGTTGAGGCTTTGAGAAATCTGAAGGGTCATTCCCAGTCTAATGCAAACTTGCTTTTTGATGCACCCTTGTCTACACTACTCATTTATCATACTAGGTCACCTTGTCGAAAGGCTCTAGTTTTGAGCTTATAATTGTAGCATCATGCTACTCTTTGTTCTTTGTTGTCATGCATCCTTTAAATTTTTTGCTTTATTTGCAACTTTTCAATAAGATCAAAGTCAGTCCTTAAGCCTTTCTTGTTCAATGTAAGGTCGATTGGTCTACCTATCTTGACTAGTATCGTGGCATTTGTCCTATTCGTTAGGTTGTTAAATGATTCTCATGTTGTACTTTATGGGATAAAATGATAAGTCCATATTGCTTCATGTAATTCTTTAATTCATTTTCCTTTTTAATCTCCTCTTGAATTTTGTTATAATAATAATAATAATAATAATAATAATATTATTATTATTATTATTAATTTAAAAAAGACAAAATTTAGTATTTACACCAGATTTTAAGAAAACTTGACAATGAAATGCCCAAAATCGTTAACTCAACTTATATCTATATATTTATTTATTTTAATTAAAATATTAACTTAAATGAGTAACAACCAATATATGGGTGTTACAACAAAACATTATAGGTTGAAAAAAGAACAATAAAGATGGTTTCATTTCATCCCCTATATATGATATAGGAAATGCGTTTTTCGCATTGCCTAACTGTTGTTTTCCATTGAAATTCAATAGGAAATTAGTAGTTATTTCTGAACGTCAAAAATGGAGATTTTATCACCTTTGAGTGTCTGGAAAACTATTCTGACGATCTCATCTGTGGCTTTACCTCCTGGCTCATTATCAGCTAGGATTCAAGGTTTGAATTGCATCAATCTTTCAGTGCTTTGTATCATATGAAATTTTATGAATTGTACTATATAGATGTACAAATCCTACAGTAAATATATATTTATTTTATGCACTAGCTACATCTATTCCAAAATTATTGACTTCTCATTTTATTTCAAAATTATTAAAGTTTTACAAATTCTAAGTCTCATCAATTATTTTTTTCACATACACCGGTTTAAACAACAAAATTTGATTTTGAGGACGAATAATGTCCTTACAACCCATTGATAAAGCACTTTAACAAATAAAAATCAATTTAAATTTAAATATAAAACAAGGAGAGGTTAGATTAATTATATCAATATTTTACATTTATCAAACGCTTTTTAATTTAGTCTAATTACATTGGAATTAATAGTTTTAAGAAAGAAGTGATTATGTTTAAGGCAAGCTGCTAAAGTGTCTTTCTGTTTTTCAATATGAAATTGATGCCATCCATATATTTTCATTGTTTAAAACTTGTATATAATTTTGATTGCAGATTCACACCTTCCCAAAACGTTTTCATCATCTGACTTTGCTACTGGTTTTGGACCTTCCACAGCCCCGGTACTCAGTTGTTGTAATAAAATGTTTGTTTCATAGTATAATTTTTTATTTTAGGTTACTTTTACGTTACTCATTTTCATAACAAAACGGAGGAAAACTATCTCATTCATTTTGTCATAAAATGCATAGATAGGAGAAGATTATTGAACATAGATAGGAGAAGCAACTACAAGTGTAACAATTTTATTGTTCAACATAGATAGGAGAACCAACTACTAGTCCTCATGATTCTTCTCAAAATTTTTACCACTTTCCAAAACGGGAATCATTTCCACCCGACTTTTTGTTTGGAGCAGGAACTTCAGCCCTACAGGTACTAAATTTTTTTAGGACAATACAATATCTTAGTATTTAGGTAATTTGTGATTACCATGTTAATACTTAATCTTAAAATAGGTTGAAGGGGCAGCTGCTGAAGGAGGAAGAGGACCAGGAATATGGGATGATAGAATTAACCGTAACAAAGGTCAACAAATAATTTTTTTTATGTTATACTGAATGGAAATATTTAATTCTCAAGATATGTTATTATATTATAATTTTTTCAACCCCATTTTATTGCTTTTTCCATAACAACCAGGAGCATTTATTGATGGTGATAAGTTTCCTACAATGATCGAACATTATAAGCGATACAAGGTGAGTAACCACAAGTTACATAATGATATGTTTGTGTACAAGAACGTATGCCTGATATTTTTCTATTTTATATATGTTCACAATCTTATAGGAAGACGTGCAACATTTAAAGGATCTTGGAATAAATTCTTACAGAATGTCCATCTCATGGAGTAGAGTTTTGCCTGGTAAATTTTCTAAACCAAGAAATCTTATATAGGTATAGGTGATGATAGTAAGAACACTTACATATTTTTCTCTTCATTCTTTTCAACAAAAAAAATATAGATGGAACCATAAAAGGAGGTGTAAATCAAGAGGGTGTTGATTTCTACAACCATTTGATCGATGAATTACTTGCAAATGGTATGGTGTAATGATTTTTTTTCCAAATAAGTAAATTAGAGAGAACTTTGCTAAACTATAACACACATAAAAATTGTTTTTAATTTGCTTAACTTGATATTTTTCAAATGTAGGCATTACACCTTTCGTGACTATCCTACACTTTGACTATCCTCTTGCCATTCAGAAAAATCTTCGTGGCTTTTTGAACAGCTCCATTGTGTAAGAACTTTCTACATTATATGTTCTAGATATTGTGCTTTCATGAACAATATAGATTTTCACATCTTGCTCATTAGGATTTTTTAAAAAATGAAAATTTCAGGAATTATTACAAGGATTATTGTGAACTCCTTTTCAAAACATATGGAGATCGAGTTAAGCATTGGACTACAGTGAATGAGCCACAAATTGTAGGTTTATTTACATACATGCATGGTTATGACAATGATGATCCTGAACCATGCCAAGTTACCAAACTCTGCACACAAGCCTATACTGTAGTTCATAACTACATCCTTTGCCATGCTGCAGCAGTGAAGCTATACAGAGAAAAATTCCAAGTAGAGTATCTTATGTGATTACTTTTGTGTGTTACATTGCCTCAAAATATATGTATAGTTTAATTTCAAAAGTCATTTTTACTATGACACATTCAATTATATGTGAATGCATTATACATAACCAATCTTTTACTAATGCTAAATCAAATTCTTCTAATAATAAAAATTCAATTATCAAAAGCAGACTGTTATCTGTAAGAATTTTGAAGCAAAAACAAGTTATTCTCTAGTAAACATTTGCTACATGATGAAGGCAACACAAGGGGGAGAAATTGGAATTGTTATTGGATCTGAAGGTCTTGAACCCTACAGGTCAAAACCAGAAGATGTGGCTGCTGCTGAAAGACTTACAGATTTCTTTATTGGATGGTTAGTTCTATTAATTAAGCCTCCACAAAATATCACCCCTTATGCTTGTCTAATTTGACATCAAATAGTTCTATTTTTTTTTAACTATTGATGTATGAACAACATTTCAACAAACAGGATTTTAGACCCAGTAGTCTATGGAGATTATCCAAAAATCATGAGAGAGTTAGTGGGGAATAGACTACCCAATTTCACAGAAGATGAGAAAAAAATGGTCGCAGGAAGCACAGACTTCATTGGAATCAATTATTACACTTCTCATTTTGCTAAATATGAAACAAACAAAACAAATATAACTTTGTCAGACAATTATGATGCCTTGGTGAGATCAGAAGGTGAGGTTTTCTTACTACATTCTACTAATTGGATTGAAAGAGACAATGTTGGATCAAATCATTAATTCTTCTCTATTTTTCTCTGTAGATTTCAATGCAGAAGGAAAAACCCTTGGTTACTTGGTGAGACAAACTATTAGAAGAATGTTTAGGTTTATAATAAAACTTTCTTTTTACTTTTTCAATGTTCCCATTTTGTAGGATAAGTATGGTGGCATTTTTGTCTATCCCCAAGGATTATATAACATCTTGCAATACATTAAGAAAAAGTACCAAAATCCCAAGATCTACATAACTGAGAATGGTTTGTGAAACAATGATTCATTATTTTCACATTAAATATCTGGAAGTTCAAATAAAAAGACATTAATATGCTTTTGTCTTCTTCCAATAGGTATTGCTTCATTCAACATCACAAATCCATTGGAAGACATACATCGGATCAAATATTTAGCCACCCATTTAAATTATACCAAAGCAGCAATTGAGTAAGTTCTCTATTATATAAGTATATGAAACAATATCAATTATTATTTTTGAAATGAAATTTTCTTTTCTTGGTAATTTCAAAATATATATTATGTTAAATTAGATCATAACATATTATGAAAACATAAATATTTACCGTATGACTATATATATAAAGAATTACTCCTTTTAAGTGAGGTGTGTTATTTTTGTTTTATATTATTTTCCCTTTTTTTATTTTTATTTCATAAGAGGAAAATGAATAAAATACTTATTGTTAGATACATTTCACAAGTTGTTAAATATGTTTTTCATTTGATGTAAAGAATATAGAATTATAATTATATGTTGAAAAGTTAATTGAGTGAATCTTAATAGTTTTTTATGATTCATAAGTTGATTTTTTTTAATTAATAATTATAGTTATATAATTATTTACTTTCAAAATGTCAAATTCATTGAATATTTATTAGATGTAAACGTTGAAAATAAATATATAAAGCCAGCCAAATATTATAAATTTAATGTTCCAATTAAGGTGATTTCACTTACAATATTTCTTGAATGAATTGAGTGTGTTGGATCTTGTTAAGTAGACACTAATCTTCATGTTTTGAAATGTTTTTACCAATAGCAATGGTGTAAGAGTTGGTGGTTATTTCGTGTGGGCTGCATTTGATACCTTTGAATTCAGAGCTGGTTTTTCTCAGAATTGGGGACTGATTCATGTTGATTTCAATAATAATCTCAAGCGCTGCACAACAGTTGCTGGTAAATGGTACAGGAGATTCTTGAATCAATCTTAAATTTCACTCAGAAAGATGAATTAGACAAATAAAAGAGAATCAAAGAGATTCTATTGATGTTAATTTCATGTTTATAATGCTTTCATAGTTCTTTTTCTTCCACTCTTTGTGTTCTTTACCCAAAAATAAAGATTTTGTTTTACATCATGAACATTAGTTTGCCAAGAACTTTTTTTCCTCTTGTTTCATCCAACTCAAATGCAATGAATTTTGATATAAAGATTTATAAAATTTACTTTGGATTCCTTATGCTCAAGTTTTTTTGTAAAACCTAGATGAGCTAAATTGTTTCATCATGCAATAATGGGAAAGACACCTTTCCCACGAAAATATAAAAAAAAAAAATTGTCTAATTTTTACCGGGGATGAGAGACTAGTATATTTTAAAATTTAAAGATTAAAAAATGATTTTTAATTTAAAGACTAACAAAAGTAATCCAAGTATAAAAGTCAGAAAAACATATTTCAACCTTAAAAACTTCATTAGCTTATCTATCAGTAATGAATCTAATTATACATTTACAAACATATATTCTCAAAAATAAGAACATTATTTCTCCTGCAAGAACTTACCTGATTTGTTTAAAGTTTAATATGGTTCTTTAACAATTTTTTTAAGGGAGCAAATGGCATTATCATTACATTGTTTCAGTGGATTGCATGTTATTTAATCTGTTCATATAAAAAAATCATTTTTCATTAAATGAATAATATAAATAATCGTTAATATGGTATATTTTTTATTTTGACCAAATTTAAGGTGTTATTTAATATCTGTTGAATAATGTCTAAACACATTGTTTGATAACAATTTTGTTCCGAAAAAAAATCTGTCTATCTATGGATATAAAATATTCATAAAAGTTACAAACGAAAAAAAAAAAAAAACAACAACAAAAGGGGAAAATTTAAGATGCTTATCCATTCTATTCTCTCAAGTGTAACAACATTTGTCTTCTTCTCTTCTCCATTAAGATTTTTATACTAATTTATGACTATATATATTTTTCATGGCATAAAAAACTTGTTTCCAGCTCTACCACGGTCACCCATTTTATTTCTCTTTCCTCACTATTCCCACCATGAAAAATAAATAGTAAATATGTAGTGTGAGAAGTTAGAACAGAAACTTCTGATGTAACAAAAAGAAGTGGGAACGTGGCTTTGCTCACAACTCGAGCTAATGGGATAGAAGATTTAAAGAAGTACAAATGTTTTTGGTTCATAGGTACATAGATAAAGAACAAGGAGTGAATGAAAAATATTGCATGCCAATAAAGAAAACCTTTTTTTTTTCATCAAACTTCAATAATGATAACCATAATATCATATCATTATTTTAACTATTTTTAGAAAAGATAGAAGCTAATATAAATAACATGTTAAATATAAAACAATGTTATATTGTAGGTGAGCGTAAGTAAGGAAAATTATCTTTGGAAGGAAAGGAAAGAATTTGGAATAAATAATAAACAAAATATTTGCGTAATCAACACACAAGTTGTGTAATGGGTAGTTTGTGTTTAATTTCTTTTAGAAAAAGTGCCTTTTAATAACAAAGATGCATAACATGTAGCTCTATGTCCACGCTTTGGAAATCAAACACATACCTTGGTTAAGGAATATAGATATTTAATTACTTGAGCAAGTAACTTTCGATAAAAGTGCTAATATAACTTTTACCTACTAAATTTCAAACACACAAAATAATTGTGATTTTTAGTCCATCAACTTTTAGAGACTTTTAGTTCTTAGACTTTTGTATGATGGATATATGACGTGGGTTAAAAAATGAGTAGAGGTCATGTATAATTTATGGGTTAAATTTTGTTTTTAGTCTTTTATCTTTCATAAAATTTATTTTTGGTTCCTTGGCATTTTGGAGGAAAATTTCTTAAACCGGTATAAATTTTATCTGAAATTTCCAAAATGACATATTTTTTTTATTTATTTCTGGATATGGATAAATTGTGTCAGTCAAACACAATATCAATGTGAAGAAATAAATGAAATAATGAAAAAATAATATCATCTTAGTTTACTAGAGAAAATGGTGCAGTCAATATTTGAATTAATAAATTAATTAAAATTGTCACAATAGTACACCATTTTATGGTGGTTAATATTCTTCACCCATTTCTCTTATTTTATTTTTGGCAAGTGTGTTGTATTACTATGGTGTAACTAAAATAAATGTAATGTTACAAAGTTATTTTATTTATTGATAAATATGTAATGGTTTGAAATAGAAATTATGTCAGTATGAGATTTATATATTGAATTAAATTAAGAGTAAGTTTGATATTGAAAAGAAAAATAAAATAAAATTAAAATTTAATAATAAAATATATTTAGCAAAATTAAGTATAAGTTGGATATTTGAATTTAGT
>Ga0099824_1008867_pt1 | contig 12642 bp, 5 predicted proteins | sample SiratrowhiteBW_FD_76837 | JGI IMG/M metagenome (GOLD analysis project Ga0099824, IMG submission 76837) | Root nodule microbial communities of legume samples collected from California, USA - Siratro white BW | ecosystem: Host-associated > Plants > Roots > Nodule | place: USA: California... | reverse complement strand
TTTTTCTTTTTTTTTTTTCTTTTTTCCTATTTTTTTCTTTTTTTCTTTTCAAGTTTTTTGTGTATTTTCATAGTTACTTTTTCTTCCCTTTGAATTTGTTTTTTTGTTTCCTTTTTTTTTTTTTTTTTTCTGTATAACTCTATCATTTTGAATCTCTAAGGTGCCTTTCCTTAATCCTTCTAAATCATTCTGTGTAAAAGCAAATTATGAAGTACTGTACTAAACAAATAATATATCAAATTTCTTTGCTTTTCAGGGGAAGATATTAGTGTATGTGTTTGTTTAGCAATCTTAATGTCATTATTCGATGAAAAAGGTACGTATCTATATATCTTTCATATTGTTAGAAAAGATTAATTAAGAAGCGCATATCTCACTTACTATAGAATCAACGAATCAACATTGTTGTTGCATATTCATCATATCCTTTTTCAAGGATACTATCATATCGTTTTCATATTTATTTACTGAATACTTAAAAACTGACTGTCAAATAGAGTAAGGGAATTATGTAGGAAACATAAAGCACAGGAAAGTTAAAATAAAAATCAATGATTACACCATAATTGTACACCTACAGTAGCCTTTCCATTTTTTTGACATTTATCTCAAGATAAAAGTATTCATGTAGTTTGAAACACATTAGGCGTCTAATCTTTGAACAAATATTATACATCTTTAATTTTCTGTGCTGCTATTGCATGTCCATCACTGTGTGAAGCCCAAAAATTGATTAGGCTTAAATTGGCATGGTGGTCTAAGCAAATCCAGGTCTAGTTAATAGCTGAAAGTAAGTTTTCTGGGTGCGTATTTGATGCTTTATAATGAGTCTATCACTAATCATTCGTCCCTGTGATTATTTTAAGGTACGTTTGATGATGGGAAATCCTTCGATGCAACACAAGTCACAAAATGGGATATGAGGCGACGGCTTGTATATTTATGCAAGTTTGCAACAGATGCTCGACCGTCCAGAGGAAATTTGAGGCAAGTTTTCAACTTTCTTATTGGTGGAAAATGCGTTCGTGATTTGGACTCGGAAAGAGATGAGTAATTGGAAGTGGAATTGCATGGGCACGTCAATGATTAGCTTTGGTCATTCCTTAAACTTTTTAAACTTCATTACGGTGGAAATTATGGTTTATATTTAGTTTTTTATTGCTGGACGTTTTAGTTATCAAATATTGATACCTTATTTAATAACTGATTATGTTGAATCAGCTCCTCAATACATTTTAAATTTGACTTCTATTGGTTACGCCATACAGATATAAAACATGTTATTCAACACATACCATAGTTGAAATATTAAAATTAAAATCCCCTCAATTGTTAACTGCGTTATATATCAATTAATTCAATATTTGCTTATGAAATTTGCATTCCAGAACATGAATATGAATATATTTTATTCAAAATTTTAATCTCTGCAGTGTGAAATTGAAATATGTAGACCGTATGATTACACAAATATTGTGAAAATATTGATAGAATGGGCAACATAACATCTGAATATATTAATGACATTTAAAAACCCTAATATTGGAGAAAGATTTCCAAGATGGCTTGTGTACGTTGAGGGATTATACTTGCTTTACTTTTCAATTTATTTCGTTGTGGAAATTGAATTTGCCGAACAGTCTCGTAATGAATTGGCGTCAAATCAAGTCGTCAGGGATGATGTTTTCTTTTGGGCCACGCATACTCGTATGCATTTACGGCTTTTAAACAATAATTATGTAATTAAAATAAGACATTCTTCAATCCTACTACAAACCATAAAAATGGTATCAAGAAATCTCATGTAAAATTTTAGTATGATAAACATGTCAAATTTATGTCTGTTTTTATTAATGAACATTAATAGATGATTTGATATCAAGCTTTATTGTATTGGATATATAAGGCAAGCGCATCATTTTTATTATCACTAAAGATTTTTAAGTCTGTGTATTTAGTATTATACATTTATCATTCCAATCCATTTCTGATTTTACCCAGTGCATACTTGTGTTACCTTTTGGTTTCCACCTTCATATATTTGCAAAAACATCTCTTTCTGTAATTTGGATTTGAATTCTACGCTGAGTATTTTATGCTGTTCCTATACTGTGTCTTTAAAAAATAAGTTCATTTTAATATTTTAAAATCAGTGTATTTTAAAAGCACAATTAAAAAAAAAAACATAAAAAACCTCAACAGAAAAATTTGAACTCATCTCTTTGATTAACTTTTTCATTGAAGTGCATTGAAACCCATGCTGCTTAAGTTTCAATAGGAGCATCAAGTATCAATAGGAGCATAAACACAGCTTAAATAGACATTTTTCTTATTACAAGCTTTCCTTCAACTATATTTTAATATTTAATGACATGTGGACAAAAAAATAGAACATAAACTAAAATTAAATACTGATCTCTTATTATTATAGAAGTTTTTGTTTCACTGATTGAAAATTAGACATGGTAGCAAGAGTTATTACTTCATTAGACTAATTTCATCCTATATTTTCAAATCAAATAAAAGATATTGAGAATATTGAATGCAATGAAATGGAATAAAGTTCATATCATGCTTTATTCCATTTCTTTCAATAAAAGAAATTCAAACAATACAATTGATGGCATTTCATTCTGTTATCCACATAACCGTTCAGGAATCAGGACCAAATGGAGAAGAAAAAATAGTACTGACCTATATACTTCATTACAACAAGCCAGCCCTAGCTAGTTGTCACTCGTCACGAAGCAGATTCTGTTTTCCCAATCAACTCTGTACAGCAGGTTAGGAGACACAAGGTGAAGTGATACCAAGTACCAATGGGGTCATATGAAAAATAGAAAAAAAAAAAAAAAAAGGTTTCTTTATAGATCAACTCTACAACTTCATTACCGTCTCTGTCTTTCTCAAGATTGAAAAAGATTAAAGAGAATCAGATTCTTAGGAAATTAAAGGAGGCCTTTGCTGACGTTTTCTCTTGGATTTCAGATCAACAACTATGATTGAAATGTTATCTTTACTATTTCTACCATATGCAATTTCAGTCAGGCTGTCGGCAACAACTTGTGCAGGAGATGGTTCCTCCACTGACATGGATCTGCGGCGTCTTCTAAGAATGTGGCGTGCCACTTCTCCAACCTCTTCATTGCTCATTACATCCCAGAGCCCGTCACTTGCCAAAACTAAGCACTCATCTTCGTCTGTTCTTGCTGTGAAAGTTATCTCAGGCACCGGAATAATCCATGGTCTCAAGTACCGATCACCTGAAACATCATCGTTAAGCAGGTCAATACAGGACTAGTCATAGACTTGGTTTCAGGATGTCCAAATGCTAGCCCTAAAAGAAAAGAATAAACGCAAAGTTTCCACTAGATGCTGCTAAACACATGTAGCCTTGAAAATCCGGTGCTATACATACCAAAATACCTTTCTTGCAGATAATCTGAATTATGTATACTACCAAGTTTTCAAAGTAAATGTAAATGTGATTGCTGGAATATTTATAATTTATAATTAAGATAATATGAAATAAAGCTATATAGATAATCAGGCATAGAAACTATGTTTAACTGTTATTGTTGAAGACTTTTCTTGAATTTACTGAAAAGTTAAATAGCTTCTGCTAAAACTTCTGGAGAACCATCAACTAGAAATTTCTACGTACTCTGGGATTTTTCAGTAATATCGAAAGAGAAGATGACCGTACATTAGTATTAGATTAGAAGAATAATAGGTTTGTAAGATGAAGTAGATGAATAGGTCAATCTTGTAACTGCCTACGACTGTGAGAATACAACTTAAACAAAAGCCACCGATCTGGATTTACAAGCTAGGAAAATGTAGACCGGTATAAATTCAATTTTTTTGCCTTTTGCTATTTAACCTTTTAATTTAATAAGTGCACTCTTCATCTTCATTGTTCTTCTGAGCCCAGTATTCTTATCCTGATTATTCTTTAAATACTTGCATCCCATCTCCATTATTTGGTAAACTCTTTACATCTATTTTCTCCTCTGTCTTTTATTCTCTGTAAAAAAATATCACAATTTTATTTATTGAAAGTAACCTTTTGGAAAATATATACCTATTCAAAGTACTTCTTAGAAACATTTATATATATATATATACACAAATTCAAAGTAACTTCTAAAACTAAAAGCCAAAATTCATAATAACTTTTACAATAAATATATGTTTCTATAATGTTGTTTATGGATGGTAAGGTTAGGTGTGTAGACAAAAATGGAGAATAACAACTTAAATGAAAGAAGAAAGGGGTTCGAGGAATAAAGGAATTGAAACAAAGAACCATGTTTCCGAAAGAAAGGATACAAAAGAATAAAGAAGAATAACATTTTAAGAAGAATAAAACAATGATTATTTAATAAAAAGAATAAAAAGGTAATTACGTAAATTTATATACCAAAATAAAGGGGGCAAGGGAGCCTACTTAATAAATTGGAAGGTGAAATTAGCGAAAGCCTTATTTTTCTTTATCCGTTTAAGTTAGAGTCAGAGTTCTGAGACTAATGGGCCGATCATGCTAGAGTTTTTTTTTCTAAGAAATACAATTTACTATTTATTTATGGCTCAGGTAGTTTTAAATATATCATAAACTTTAGTATTTTTAATTAAATTTCTATTTGAAATTTTCTTTATGTTAAAAATATTTTTTTTATTTTTATTTTTTCTTGTAAGAAAAATATCTCTCTCCAACCCATGGATGAAATTGTTATTTTCCTCTCCAATCTCGTTCAAATTTGTTATCAAATCAGTCATTCATTTTTTTTTTTAAGAAAGAATAAGTCGATCAACAAGTTAGATATTGGAAGATAAAAATAAACCTGGTCATTTATTAACGATAAGATAAAATCAAATAACAAAATACTTGAAAAAAATATTTTCAAACTTAACAGAATTTTTTTTAATAATAACTTAATTAAAAGTACTCATTTTTATATCCACCTACACATCCATTTAACATATAACTAATAAAAATATTTTTTTCTTCCTATCTCACTCCTCTTATCAAATTATATATGCTATAAAAATATAACCTTCTTTCTATTTCTATATCATAAATATATTGGATGTACATCAATCATTTTCCTTTATTTATTTCATCTGTTCCCGGAACTAACTCAACCTCCAACTCATAGGATTATGTCACTCCTCCTCCAGCTATATCGCTCTAGTCTTAATTTCTATTTCCCTTAGTCATCGTATATCTCTTCTCATTGTCAACTACTCATGCTGGTGTCAGAAAAACCTAGAATCGTGAATTATAAAATTTAAAGCAAAAGTTTGACAAAATTCAACCAGAACTTAACAAAACCTAAATATGATTGCTGGACGTTTTCTCCATCCAAAAGTCAAACACAATGACGACTCGACTCATTCTATTAAAATAATTCCAAAGTACCTACGGTTAAGGAAGTGTGAAAATAATTTCAGACTAAACAAATTGCAGAATAGCTAGAGTTTGTCCCAATTCAAAGAGAAAGTCATAATAACGGTTAACTCTCTCGAATAAATTAAATTTTCAGTATATGTAATTCTTCTTTTCTGTGAAAATGAGGTAAACTTAAATTCACTCTTACATGATATCAAAATTTATTTTAAGAAGATTTGTTAGATCTATTGTCCTTGTGCTATTTGGATGTTATTGAATTACTTTCAAATAGACTTAAGCTCACTTTTTACAACAGACAAGTTTTCACAAGTTTCTTGATGTCTTACTTCCAAAACTAAGTTATAGTGAAGAGGATAACTGTGTAAAGACGAGAGAGAGAAAGGAAAAGCGGATAGCAGAGAACAGAGACAAACTGTATTTAGAAACTAAACGTGATTACAGCAGCAGAGAGAAGAGATGGGTATAAAAAGAAAGAGAAACAACTGCCATGCATGAGACATGCACTTCGAGATACAGTTTGTATTACGTAACAAAGTGTTCCTAAGAATAATTTTTATAAAATTAGTTACTAAGTAATATACCAAAAAGTTAGAGCGAGTTTTATAATTCTTTTAATAAGTGAAAGTTGTATTTATATTATACCATACGTCAAGGGAATTGAGAAACAGTGTAACATAATATTGTTTGATAATTGAGAGATCCTCTGCTATGAAAGGACCATCTATAATGCAAGTACTTGCATAAACTAGTTACCAATTAAAATAACCAAGGGAATAGACAGGCAGGCTCTTTCTATCTTTTAGATCATAAAATGTTGCTATAATCACAAAGATATGCAGAGAATTTGTTCGAGCATATATAAAATGTTGCAGGCTCTTTTATTTACTTCTCTAGGGATACTTTTTCCCCTCTCACTTAGCAGCTTCGTCCTCTTACTTTGTTATCTCACGAGTCACGACGCTCATCCTCAGACTCATATTCAAGTATCAAAACAAAAGAAGGGTTTTAACTCAAGCTCAGATTCCCTATCTTAACTTCCATTCTCCCACTCTCATTATCGCAACTACTGCAGAGAGTTTCAGTGTCTGCGCATTTTGTTGTGTTTCTTTTAGTAACTTATTTATGGTGACACCAGCAAGAAAATGACCATTGTACAGGAGTATAGATAATTACCATAATCCCTAATTACTAGACGATTAAAATCAAAATACTAGACAATTATAGCCGTTTGCATCCTTTATTTTCTCATAGCAGAGACATAATTGGCCATATTAACGTTGAAAGTAACTTTGTGCCTCTATTAATAGTTCAAAAAGAAGAAAAAAATTCACAAATTCTTAACCTAAGATTGGGTGTGAAGATAATCAAGGTACCTATGGCTCTGGACATGGCAAGAACACCAAACACCCTAGCTCCATTCCAGTTTATGACTTTTCCTCCTTCTCCTTCAATTCTCAAGAGTTCATCTTGTCTATCCGGCTGTACAAACAAGGACAATGGTATCTCAATTCCGTTAATGATATAAGCATAGGGGAGGAAAAAATACCTTTACTAACATAATTAAATCAATAAATTATAATATTATATAATTATATAAATGAAATTAAAGTATACAATATTTTTAAAGTTTTTTTTTAAGAGAGTTACCCTCCTTACAACCGACCCTGATTACGTTTTGAGTACATGGCTGCATGGGCGAGTTTTCCCTTTTTCATTTTTAGTGATCCCTTCCCACGAGTTAAAATTATTTAAGAATTTCAAAAGCACCAGAGGTCAGTGTTTTTATCTTTTTATTGTAATTGTTGACAATAAATTTATAGTCTTTACTTACACAGGGAAACTAAAGAACGACTGAGAAAAATATCCGGCCTACTTTAATAAACTGGCAGTACATCTAGTTTTCCATTCAAGAAACCTAAAACGGAACGCAAGATCACACGGTCGGAGTTATATCATCAAGATAAGTGGGTTATGACTAGACCTGACCTTTTGATCCACTGATAGGGGGATAGTTTGTGTCCTGCGGCAGAGAACTACCCTTGAGTCGCCGCAGTTGGATGCAATAATTTGGCAACCAGATAGAACAACCACAGAGGCAGTAGATCCTACCATTTCAGGTGCAACTGCGTCTGAAAGGATTTCATTGTCAGTCCTCTCAAAACTGTTAGCAAATACGGTTTCCCACTTTCTCTGCCACTCAGCTCCACCTGCCACTTCTCGGTTCCACTCCTCTGCTATAACATCGTGCATCCGCTTAGCACAGAACTGAGCCACCTAGGATTATTAAATTACCACAATCGTTAGGAGAATGGTAAACTTTTCATCATGTACTCCCATCCTGTTTATATGGTGTTTATTTAACCAAATACGAATCAAGAAAGGTAAAATTATATAAAGTACCGTTTCTTGAAAAATTTATGACAACATTCCAAGTTTACCCTTACTTAAAATATCAAATTTTACTATTAATTGTAGAGAAATTAGAAAATTCAAGTGACGAAGAAAAAAAGGTGACGACTTCAACAAATTGTGAGGAGTCTTGTATTAAGGACTATCGAATATTTCTTGAACGGATCTTATAGTATTAACTTCATCAGGACGGCCAGATATATTCTAGGTAGCTCTTTGTGTTGCGAAGACCACTTATGCATTTGACTAGAATCAAAGATTAGTACAGTTTAGATAAAAAATAGAAAATAGCCATCAAGGGGAAATTTAGATGAGTTTAACACCAAAATATTATCCATCTATAATGAGCTCCAGGCTTCCCATTTTGGACAGGTATTACTTCTCCCATGTACAAGGAGAAGGACGTTCAGAGTTCAGTTGCCCTTCTTAATCCATCTTTGATATCATAATTCTGAAATAGATAGTTGTAGTCAAAGAAATATACTCGATTTAATACTCAAAATAATAGGTGTTAATGTCATAATTAATCATCCAATCTACATGGTAAACTTTTCAATGAGAAAATTAGAATAGCCTCATTTTTTTGCTGATACAAAAAAAATTAAATAAAATAACTCTCATTTAAGCATCCTGTAACAAATACTGAGTCTAATCAAGCATCTTCATATGCGATCTTCATTCATCCATAGACCTATTTTTTCTTAAATGTAAGAGAACAAGAACGACACAACTTACCACTAAAAGTTTCTCTCATTTTCTGGTGAATTCGCTCCACATTTTTTCCCCCACAACTCACCTTGAAATTCCCTTGCACTTACCTTCAAATGCAAATCAACGATATAGCTATCGCGCAGAATAACATAGGACGACACTCAGGAAGACGCTTTCCGTGACTCAGTTGGAAAGAGATAAAAATTGGTACAGTTAAATGACCATTTGTTGACAGTTCCATAGTTGTTTACTTAAAGCTCCGATGAAATTGTGGAAATTTATCAGGTATCCTTACTAAAAGTTTGGGATCCAAACATTTTCGACGTCTGAATTGAATATACAAATTTGTTTTTGTCCAATGGGTGGAATAGATTGATAATCAATTGGGAAACCCAACTTGTGAGGTCTATCTAGAAGGGTAATACTTTTTTAATACCTTTTGTTTACGCAAATTTTCACTCCACTTGCTTATTCGAAAATAATTCTGAAATAACAATATTCTACTGAAAAAGAATCCCAAGATTTTAAATGCAAAATTGTTAAAAAAGGCATGAATCTTATCTGTTGTGAAGTGTGGAGAGCATAATCTTTCTACGAAGAGAAAGTTCCACATAAACTTTAGTGTTGTTCGGTACCCAATACAGGGGGAAATCGTTTTATATATTCAAAGAATAATGTTTGAAACAGTTGAGATTTAATCTAGTAACATAGACCTAAGCAACTATGTAATGTAATTTATTATAATTTATTGGAAATTGGTATTCAAAAGAACATAAGAAACTTTTCCAGAATGAAGCAGACTAACCACAACCATCATCAGGAAGCCCCACAATATAACATGCCAAAAGTAGTGCAAAGGAGCATAATTAGCATAGGTCCCACTTCCTCACACATGAACAATACACCTTTTCTTTAGACAAAAAGCTCATCCTTTCATCCACGTGGCCACCCACAGTAACACTTCCTAATCATTATATTTCTTTTCACAGGAAATAAATAATAAACATATAATTGTATCGACAAAGAATTTTTAAATACAACCTTTGAAATAAAGGTAGCTAACAACCGTAATTAAGTATTGTCAATATATACTTGTTAAATTAAATAAATAATACAAACAAATAATTTATGCACAAAAAAATGTCATCACCTAATTATAAATTGTGACTTTTATAATAATTATGTTAAGAATTATATAAAATAATTTCTTATTAGTCACAAAATTGAATCTATACAAATAAATCTCCAAAAGTATTTATACAGATAATGAAATGAAAAATCATAAACTAAAATAACATAAAAGATTTTATAAATTAATTTAATTTTTTAGTGTTAATGAAAAAGTCTTATAAACACATAAAAACCAGGCTAGTGCAGAAATACTTTCTGATTTATTTCAAAATGGCTGTTTTCTTCAAGCTAGACTTGGCATTCCACAACTTGATGATTTGTCTGTGATAGAAACCACGTCAGATCTCAGTCACGCTAATCAATCCCCATTCCAAATCAGTACAAGTATCCATCCTAGAAAAGAAAAGGCCCACCCCCTATTATGCACGGTCACATTTACACGTGTCACAGCAAAACGAAAAGCACCGTGAATTTATCTCTCTCTGCAAGGACCACTCTGCCTATGAACCTACAACACGTGGCCTTTCTGAGCAACACACCCACCAACCACATTCCCAGTTTAAACTTAGCCAGCCCAATAATTCCGATATCATTTTTTATTTATTTACAGAGTAAATAATAGTAGTAGAATAAACATCGATACTAATCCACCAGATAAATAACAATTAAAAAGAGAATAAGTAAATATTAATCAGAACGCCACACTCCCTCCCTGCGCAGTCACCATAACCACCAACACCTCTTTCAAACTTCAATACATATAAAAATGAAAATATATTTCTCGCAAAAAATTAAATAATTATTAGAAAATGAACGAAGGAGAAGAAGAAGAAGGTGTACCGAACCTGTGAGCCACCGTGGCCGTCGTAAACGCCGAAGAAATGAACGGGAGCAATCTCGCCGGAGGATCTGGAGCCGGGAGCGGTACAACCGCCGACGTGATCGCACGTGCGAGACATGAATCCCGGAATAACTGCCACGGCGTCCTCCATCTCTTTCCTTCTCCCAATCACCGAAGTGTGTCCCCAACTCACTCCCTTGTTACTCCTTCCGATGCACTTCTCCCTCACCGCCGGCGCCTCGCAGTCATTGAGCCCTGCACGATGCAGCGGCGGCTGCGGCGAGAGTACCGTCTCGGTAACTGCGATAGGAGGAATCTCCCCGGAGCCGCTGCTGATAGAGGAAATGTCGCCGGAGCTGTTGAGGTTCCGGAAATCTTCGGTGCTGAGTGTGGAGGAAATGACGGAGCCGGAGCTGGTGGACGCGAACTCCGAGTCCAATCGTTCGAGTAGGTCGTCCTCCTCCATAGCTCAACGTTGTCGTAGTGTGAGAGAGGGAACGGGGAGAAAAGGAAGCGAGGAGGCGATAAAAGGAGGTGAAAGGAGAGACGAGAAAGCGACACGTGTGAAGAAAATGTAAGTTTTGTTGATGGCACACGCATCTATTGTGAATTGTGAGTGGGGAAAGAAAGGAAAAGGGAGAGAGACACCAACTGTTTGTAAATTGCAGTCGTACTCACCTGCCTTATACTGTGTCTCCACCTGTCCCTCCATTGATCTTCCTTCCACACGTTTCTTTTCCTCATCACGCCTCTTTCTAATCCACTGCTTCACACCACCCTGCACCCGCTCTCATCCTACTCGCTCTGATCATTCTACGAATCATGATAAAACCCTTCCCAGAGTACCAGGTGGATTCCGCTGCACTGGATTGCAGCCTTGTAGGTGTGACGTGTGAGGAACCTATGTACGTAAGCAACGGTACTCTGTCTTTGATTAGAGTAACGCCAGGTGGCACCAAGGATTACTTTAGGGACCTACTCGTTTGGTAAAATTTGACGTGTGAGTTAATTGAACTTGAATGAGAAAATAATGAATTCTTTTTTTTTTTTTTTCAAATTTGCTTTCTGCATTAATGAATGAGTATCTTTTCAAAAGAAGTACAAGAAAGTTTGCAAGAGTAATTTTTTTTATATGATTGACTGCGACGGAGGAATTGGTCGTTCTAAGCTACAAGTCTACTCTATACTTCCAGGTGTTCACTCTTGTGAAATTGAAGCCATCCTGGTGTGGACTTCAACCAAACCCCAACAACGCGTGGTGATTTCTAATTTCTTGAACGAGGTAGAAAGAGATTAGACAAATGCCAAATGGAAGAATCAATCATCTAGAACTAGAAAAGACACAGGTAACAATAGCATGTAATAATGGGGCAACTCTTTTAGTCCAGTTCATCAAGATAAAAAATAAAATAAAATATTACATTTGGTTAAGCTTATTTTGAGCCTACATTGAAATTTTTATACGAAAATTTGCAAGTTAATTTGATTGATTCGTTAAAATTAATATGTATTAAAAGAGATTATTCGTAAGTTCATTGCTAACTATATAAAAAATATGTAAAATAAAAAGTAGTTGTAATCACAATCGCATAAGTCAATATTCAGATTTTGACACCAAATCTGTTAAAATAACATTATGACCTACATTTGAAATATTAATCATTTTAAAATTCAGGCACTCCTATACAGATTTATCATTAAGATATGTCTGTGGCAAAATTTTGTGAGCCTACCACAACTTTAAGTAAGTTATTTTATGAATACAAATATTCTTCATAAATTATCATTTTAAATAAAACAATAAAATAGTATATCTATAATCTTCTGCTATCTTGATTTTTTTAAGACAATACAAAAACATACAACTATATATTTTTTTCTTCTCACTACACGTATATTTTATTCCTACCAAATACACCTATCAAATATCTTGATCGACCGAGTTTGTAACATTCCTAAGTAACATTGCGTGAGAAGCAATGCAGATGGCGCACAAGGACAGCAGTGATCATGAATCCCTGTCACTGTATTAGAGTACTTGAAATTGAATTATAGGAAACAGGTGGTAAGAGTCCGTACAAAAAAGAAATATAAATTTAAGAATGCAGAATAAAAAAATGAAAAAGGAAGAAGAAAG
>Ga0099824_1008865_pt1 | contig 12646 bp, 5 predicted proteins | sample SiratrowhiteBW_FD_76837 | JGI IMG/M metagenome (GOLD analysis project Ga0099824, IMG submission 76837) | Root nodule microbial communities of legume samples collected from California, USA - Siratro white BW | ecosystem: Host-associated > Plants > Roots > Nodule | place: USA: California... | reverse complement strand
GGTCATAAATATTTCTTGACCATAGTTGATGATTATTCAAGGTACACATGGGTTTTTCCTTTAAAACAAAAATCTGAAGTTGTTAAGATTTTGGAAGATTTTGTTGTTTTTATTCAAACACAAAGTTGAGACAAAAATAAAAGTAATAAGAAGTGATAATGATACTAAATTTTTCATGACTAGTATTTTATTAATAAAGGAATAATACATCAAACTTCATGTGTCAATACTCCACAACAAAATAGTATAATTGAAAGGAAACATGACCATTTATTAAATGTAGGAAGCTCTCATGATACAATCTCATTTATCCAAAATTTATTGATCATATTCTGAGACACATGCTACGAATATTATAAACATGCTTCCCACATCTGTTTTAAATGATTTTTCTCCTCATGAAATGCTTTACAAAACTCCACCAGATTTTAATCAATTAAAGGTGTTTTGATCTTTGTGCTATGCTAGCACTTTATCAACAAATAGAAGTAAATTTGATCCAAGGGCATCAAAATGTGTTTTTATTGGTTTTAAAAAGGAGACAAAAGGATATATTTTGTTGAATATTCAATCAAGAGAAATTTTTGTGTTTAGGGATGTTGTCTTCTATGAACATGTTTTTCCATTTCAAAGGGTTGAAGATACTAGCAATGAAACTGACAGTTCAAACATTAATCAATGATATACTTTCTGATTTCTGCATTATATACTTAATCTATGAATGATCATGCCTTATACATTAATTCTTTTGAGGGATCTTTTACAACATTATTTGTGTTTGTGGGTGATATAATTTTGGAAGATAATGATAAAGAAGAGATTGACTGAGTCAAATAAGGATCTTGGTGATTTAAGATATTTTCTTGGTCTTGATGTAGCAAGAAGTGAAAAATAGATAGTGAGAGAATTACAAAAAGGAAAGTTGAGGAAGTTTCATCACGACACACTCAACATGAATTGTAAGAGCATTAATGGTTGTGAATATGGATGGCATATTAGTAACGGTCAATGATGGAATCTACTAAATGTACATCATCGATTTCACTATGACTTTCAAAGCTAAGGTTGAAAACATTGGTGGAAGGATCTCTATGAGATAGGAAATAATGTACGAAATATTCGAGAAGTGAAGAATCAATGAATGATGAGTCATGGAAGTTAGGCACGGTACAAAAACCCAAAAATACCTCCATCGTTTGCTTAGAATACTTGTTTGAACAACAACTTTTACATCTAGATTAGAAAGTATTCGATGGATAATCTCATCTGGTAACTTACTAAGTCTATCTTCTTTCTTTGCTCTATCACTCTTCTTATCCTTTTTTTTGTTTCTCAACCAAACAAATGACATACAAGATATAATATATAAGCTTAAAGTATTTATTGGCATGTAGAAAATACAGACATTATGTTTACTAGTAAACGTTAAATATTGTTATTAATTTCTGAGCACACTAAGCTCCTTATATATATTTTTTGTCTTATGAATGTTCATACAAATTATGATTATGACATAGAAAACAAATTATGTTATTGTTGACAAAATATGACATTATATTTGAAATTGTTATTTATAGTATGTTTTGACTATACACTCATTCAAACAAGATACAAAATCTTTTTTTTAATTTATAAAAAATAATATTATTGAGATTTGCTAAACATTATTCACCTTCATAAAAGTTCTTCACAAAAATGTATCATCGTATATTCAAACTCAGCAAATGCTATATTAAAAACTGTGTTCACAACAAATAAATAAAGAAAAGAAACAATGAGAAAAGAGTTTAAAAATTTATCATACGAACTAGTTTGACATATAAACTTAAAAGACAACTTAATAACTTCAAAAGTACCCGTTTACCTACAAACTTAAAAATGTGGGGATCCACTTTCAATATGTGAAGAGAAGAAAAAAATTAATAAAAAAATGTTAAATAAAAGTAAACCATAGCGTCATAAAAAATTATCTGGAACACTCTTTTCTAACTTTTTTGCTAATGTTATTTAAGTTTTCACATTATAATCCAAAAAAAAAAACTCAAAACTACAAATCATAAAAATTAATAACTATTATTTTGAATTTAATAATTACTATGAAGCATAGAAGTTGGTAGAGGAAAAGAAAGTAAAAGTTGGTAAGTAGAGGAGAAGAAGATAGAAGTTGGTGGAGGAGAAGGAGATAATGGTAGTCGGCGGTGACAAATAAAAGGTAAAGTAAGAAAAGAAAAAAGATAATGGTAATAGTACAAAGAGGCGGCGAAGTGTTGTTAGGGTTTCATTATAGAAAAAACTTATCTTGAATTGAGGTGAGAAACACTGAATAAACATACTTTGTTTTAATAATTTTGAAAATTTTAATAAATATCTTAAATTTTATGTAAAATAATTAAATATATGATCTTCCATCATTAAAAAAAATATAAAATAAACAATTTTATCTTAAAATATAATTTCAATAGAAAAATCTCAACATAATAATTTTTATCTATAAAAATTAATAAATAAATAGAAAACACATTATGCTGATATGAAATTAATTAATAATATTACTAATATTAAAAGGTTTTAATCAGATTTGTAATATAAATGAAGAATTTATTTTATATTTAAATTATATGTAATATATTATATATACTCTTCATAATACAATATTTATTGATATATATATATATATATATATATATAGATAGATTTCGTAGATAATATATTTGTAGAAGTAGAAACATGAAAATAAGTTGATCAAGTTAAACCGAATGATTTTTTGTTTTTTTTTAACTTTAAAATTACTATTGCTTAATCTTTTTCTTTTTACTGTTTTCATATCAGCAAATAATATAAGAATTTTTTATTTAAAAAAAATAAATTAATTTAGTAATAATACATAAATAAAATTAATTTATTTTTTTAATAATGTATTAATCATGGGTACGTGACTATGTTAATTTAGTAACAAACTACTGAATAAAGTACACATACGGTGCTTTTTAATGTTTAAATAACATCAATTAATACATTTTATTTTTAAGAATTATTAGAAAAATAATATAGTATTTTTTTATTTTTTATAATTATGAATCATTTTTAAATTTTTTACTCTGTATTCCATTTTATGTTTTCTATACCAAAATGTAAATTAATAATATTATTGTCAACACCCGATTTTATCTAGGTAATATTTTAAATTAAAATATAATAAAATAAAGAATAAAAAATGAATAATAACATAAAAATATATTTATTAGTTTAAGTTTTCTTGAAAAATAATAATAATAAAAAAAACATTGAATTTTTCTATTAAAAAAAACTAACTAAAAAAATTTAATTAAAAAGAAAATTAAAATTAAAAACAAAATATAATAAAAAATAATAAAAAAACAAAAATAACAAAAAAAATATAATAATAAAATAAAAATACATAAATTAAAACAATAGAATTGGAAAATAAAATAATAAATAATAAATATAAATAATAAAAAAAACAAGAAAAGAAAACTGCTTTCAATGATTTGCACGTTAAAAAAATAAAAAAATAATAAAGAATGAGTCAACTCTCTTATTTCTCACATTCTTAGCTCCTAAATAATGAATTATAATCGTTGAAAAATGGCTTAATCTCTCGTTTCTGGATAAATTCATTTTTAATATTAAGTTTAAAAAAATATAAATAATAAAAATAAACAAGAAAAATAGGTCAAAAGGTGATAACTTCTCTGAATCACCTGGAGTTTAAAAATAATAATGATAATAATAATGAAAAAAAAGGGAAAATATATAAAGAAAATAAAAAAATTAGGGGAGGAACGGATCATTAGAGATACAGAGAATTGAGAACGAAAAAAGAACATTGAGAATCGAGAACGAAGAGAAGAACAAAAATATCCGGTATGTTTTTATTTTTGTTTGACAAAGATCCATAAATGATTCTTATTCTTATGGCACATGCATCTCCATAAACAGATGATTCTTATTCTTATGGCACATGCATCTCCATAAACAGACGAAGTTCCACCACTTCTCTGCATTTTGTTTCTACTGTGAACCCACTTCATAAAAACAAAAAAAATGACGCCATGCATCTAGCTCATGCACCTCCTCCTCACCTTTGCGAAGCCAGCAACGCCCAGCACCTCCAGCCACCTTCATCATCACATGCTCCTCACGTTTCCATCGCCCATGCTCTTAGTTCCCGTTCCTCCTGCCCACAAGCATCACCACTGTCATAGCTAGGGGGCCAGCACCTGGAAACTCACCACCCAAATTTTATACACCAAGACTAAACTACCCTTCCCCCTACACGCCTCTATCACCAAACCACCATACCTCTTTCATATACGTCATCCTCTCCCTCACGTCACAAACAAACCACAACGCTGCCACCAAATCCTTAACCAAAACAGCATCCACCTCCACGACGTCCAACTCGTTGCACCATGCTTCCCATTCACCTCCACACATTGTCTTCGATTTCTTCAAGGATGAAACAAAAAGACCTCAGTGGAATGTTCTTTCCAATGGTAATGCCATGCAAGAGGTTGCCCAGATAGCAAATGGTCCATAACCTGGTAATAGCATATCTGTTCTTCGGGCTTTCAACACGAGTCAGAACATGTTCATACTCCAAGAGAGCTGTGTAGATTCCTTTGGTTCACTTGTGGTTTATTGCCCAGTTGATCTGCCATTGATCAACATAGCAATGAGTGGTGAAGACACTTCGTGCGTCCCTTGCTACCAAATGGGTTTACGATTTTGCCAGATGGGCAGGCGGAGCGGGAAGGAGATGGAGCATCCACCAGTTCGAACGCAGATGGGAACAAGGCAAGGTTTGGGGTTCACTAGTCACAGTTGCATTTCAGATTCTAGTGAGTTCCTCGCTACACTGCTCTAAAAATAGATAAGGGAAAAGTCTTCTGCTGGAGATGGAGGGCTCGCATGTTGTTCAGAACCAGTACGACTCCCTCGACGTCTTCTTCCATGCATGTCTCCACCATCCACCTTGCCAGCATCACGCTCCCAACCACTATGTACCCCTCGACTCCATGTTGCTCCCTTAAGTCATCACCTTCAAAGCCACTGTCAGACCTAAACGGAACAGCATCGCTACACCCCTCCAGACGGCCGCCACCGCGCCTCCACCATGACCCCCACATGCACCACCATGAGCAACCCAAACTGCACCTCCAGCGCATCTACTGCACTTCCACAACAGCAGCACCGCCAAGAGCCACCCTTGCCTCCTTCAACCAACGCTCCACCGCCACTTCATGGGAGAGAAAGATGCTCTCGCGAGCCACCCCACCACAAGCACCTCCTCGTCGCGCCACCATCTCGAACACGAAGAAGCCACTCCAACAGCAGCACCCTCGCGCCACCTCTTTTCACGCACCACCCCAATTAGGGTTTGCACTTATGACTCCTTAAATTCCGCAACTGCCCTCACCTCCAATACAGCCACCATACACCGTTTAAACCTCACATATTTAAGCTTTGTTTTACTACGAATTCATTCACGTGCCATTCTTTTGCATGCATGATCACATTAAACCAAAGTGTCAATTCTATGTTGCATATAACATATAACTGTTACATGTTATTTTTCAACACCAAATTTGGCATATATCTCCGTTCTCAAAGCCCAGGCTTTAAACTTGACACTATTTCTAAAACCCCAGGCTTTAAACCTGGCGCCGTTTCTCAAAGCCCAGGCTTTAAACCTGACACTGCTATCCAAAGCCCAGGCTTTAAACCTGGCATTGACGCCATTCATTTACCTTACTTTCAAACACAAGCTTTCAAGAAATTCAAAATATCAAACCAACCAATAATTTTATCAAACAAAGAACTACGTAACCCTGATTCTCTATCCTTGATAGAGATACGTAGGAGCAAGGTCAAATCCTTGTCGGGCCCTTCCCTTTCCTAAAAAATATCTTTGTTTGTTATTGTTTGCATTTTATTTCGTTTTTTGGGAAAAATAAATATTTCGAAAACTCACACTCTTTTATTTGTTTAATTAAAGGTACCGCCCTAGGGTGGGCGTTGTGGGGTGTTAGTACCTTCCCCACACATAACCGACTCCCGGACTCTAAATCCAGTTTTGCGAACTTGCCTTATCTTATTTTCGATTTTCCATAGTTTTCCTTTAATAAATTATGGTGGCGACTCTACTATTTTAAAAAAAATATATATTTTGTTCCCCGTCGTAACCCCAGTTAGGACAATTATGTTTAAAAAGTATTTTATTAATGTAATTATAATCAATAAATAAATATGTTAAGGATTTTTAATAGGCATAATATGACTTGTCATAATATTGTGTTTGATGTTGCCATAGTTAGTATGAATAATAATATATATTGATAAAATATTGGATTTATTAAAAATATTTTGAAAAAATAAGTTTAACAAACTCATTAAGTAAAAAATTATTTTACATTTAAGTATATATTTAGTAAATTGTGATAAAAGGAAAAAAAATTGATGATAATGATCTTTAGGTATTACTATAATGTCATTGTTTGAATTATTATAAAATACAATTTTATTCATAACACACTCAAGCAAAATAAAATTAATATACAAAAATAACATTGATATAAAATAAACTTATGAACTTTATTTAATCATCATATATGTTTTTAAATTTCACGAGGACAATAAAATAAAATACATAATATTTTATTAATAATAAAAAAATTAAAAATAGAAAATATGAAAAATATTATTTATTAAACATGTGTTGTCAATGATAGGTTGCATCGGCCTAAGTGACCCTAATGATCAACGAAGGTTTTCACTTGGTCAATTTTAATGTGACCCCTTTTTTTGTCACTTGTTATAGTCTTTTAATTTTCAGGTTTCCTTTTTTTCAATTAATTTTGCATCTTCTTCTCACGTCACTCCTCCCATATCCTCCGCTCTCTTTTGTTCATTCGTTATTCTAAATCATTGATTCTTTCTCCCAATCTCAAATTACTGTTGAGGGTAGCTTAGTTTAGTTGAAGAAATATTTTTAATTGATTAATTTTACACTGTGAGATCTCTATGAACTCGATGCCGCTCTAGAGGTTTGTGGCCGTCGGTAGTGTAATGTATTGGATATTGGAATCCACTCATACTCTATGTGGTTTTGAGGTTTCCTTTTCTTTATTGACATAATTGTACAATACAGTCCAATAAGATACCCAAATACATCATTAACCATGTCACACATTAGATTATTATCAAGACTTCTTTCATTATCTTCTTGCGACATTACACGTGTTTCATCTGTAACATTTACTCCTATTCTCTTCCATGTTGAAACCACACTTTGTATCCAATTGGAAAGGATTTAAGAATCAAGTGCTCATACACTACTTCCCGATATGGACATATTATCTTCTCCCTCACACCATTATTAACAAATGCAAAGTTCAAAAATCTATTCAAGTTTTCCGTATATCCAAGTGTATCTCTAGGCATGTTTATCTACGATTTATCCATTGAAATGAGAGTCTAATTAAGGTAATATAATTTCATTTAAAAAGTTGTATTTACATCATTTAAAGAGAACAATAATTATAGAAAAAAGGTAACATATCAGTTATAATATCTAAATAAGTAAATATAAAATATTTTTTACTTGGTACCTTGAAGTTACTTTGTTATTTGTTGACAGGACACTTTATAATTTAATCACTTCTTTAATATCTATGTTTCTGTTTGGCTAACCGGATTTAAAACAATTTTTGTCTACTTTCGTTGACAACCACAATCACTAATGCATGGCTTATATGTATGGGTCAATCAACACCGTTAAAAACAAAATAAAAATAGAATTAAATCTAAATAAATTTCCAAAACTGAATTGGAAAAGTAATCATAAGAGATAACAACTAAATTAGAGTAAGTTGTAACCTAAAAGGTGACACAAGAGGAGTGACATAGAGAAAATTAGTTGATAACATGAAACCATAAAAAATATAACAGCTTAAAGATTACTAAACAATTATTGCTGCTTCAAATGGATGTTGGGTATGAAGCAAAACAAGGTCCCTCATGTGAACCCTGTCTAATGGCTTAATAAGGTTATCAGATAGGGTAGAATTGCCCTTAGCGCACTTCATTCCAATAAGATACAAAATTCTTTTTATTTTAAATTTGTAAAAAATAATATTAAGTTTTGCTACACATTATTCACCTTCAAAAAAAAAGTTCTTCACAAAAATGCATCATCGTATATTCAAATTCAGCAAATGCAATATTAGAAACAGACAACAGAAAAAAAAAACAATGAGAAAAGAGTTTAAAAATTCAACATACGAGCTAGTTTGACACAATCAAAGACATTAAGTTTTTTTTTAACAGCGAAGAATAAATTAATAAAAGCACTTTAGAGGCATAGGTTCGCCTTTCAGCAAATTACAACTTAAAACAACAATTACGAACACAACCCCATACAAAAACTAAGGTCATCATAGTGTAATATCATCTAAACAATGGAACACACTACAACCTATTTCACAACAGAAAATCAACTACATAAGAAAGTGAACTGTATGATAACACAAAGTCTGGACCTAGGTACATTCTTCTTGTACTGCAAATAGATAATTGCAGAGCTAGTCAATTGGTGAAGTGTCACTTATATATGTGTGATTTGCCAGAGACATATGACGAATGTGTGTTGTAAAGTCCCACACCATCTGTCTACATTTAGAAGATTCAAGCATGAAGGTAAAGCTTTATCAGCAAATACTTTTCTGGCATGAGATACTTTTATGTTCTTTTAGAATTTGTGAAGCTCAATTTTATATTTTGAGGTATAGTGATTTGCAGAGAGAGAAATAAAAATCCGAATACATCAAGAAATGTGATAATTATATGAAAATTGAAACTTGGATTGATTATGGTGATGTGTTGTTGAGTTTGTAGTTGCCTTTGTATCTTATTTTATCATCCAAATGCATCACAAAATTGGAAAACAAAGGCACAAAATCAGGAAACAAAAAGTAAACGCAAAAACATGTCGTTACCCTCACACTATCAACCAAAGTTCTCACTTTCACATAATTCAACATTCACTCATATATATAGCAAAATTCAAATTTCGCTCTCTATGCAAAATCTTGCTTTAAGAAAATATTGTCTTATACATTTTGTTTTGTTTTTGTGGTTTGACTGTTTCAACTAAGGATAATTGATTAACTTTATATTAAAAATGTAACATTTTAATCTTACTTTATACTTTATAATTGTAATTCATATATGAATCTTTACATTATAAACACATAAATATTGTCCAAATTAATGGCAAAATTTTTATACTACAAAATTTTAAAAGAAACAATTAAATGAATTGAACTTTTCGAAGATGAGAAAACTGTTATAGAAGTTAATGGCAAAATTTACTGGATAAATGTCGAGAAGTCCCATATCACCTGATTGTGTTTTGAAGTATAATGTCTATTTGAAAAATTTGTAAATGAAAAAGTGATTTCATCTGAAATATTTATATGAAAAATTGATTTCATCAGAAAAATTGATTTTCATGTCTAAATATTTATATGATATCAGAGCTTATAGTAAAATGTTGTGAAGTGTCACATCACCTCTTAATGCTTGTAGCAGTTTTCCAAAAATAACATTTCCTTAGTTTGGAAATTCTTTTATTTAAAGCTAAAAGCAATTCAATATTAAAAGTAGTATAGATCAAATTAATGCGAAATATTTAGAAGCCTAGAAATAATGTTGTGTTTAGGAATAAAATTTTTGACATAGAGGAGGTTTTTGTTGTTTCACAGATTAACACGAAGAATTGGATCCAAAGGAAGTATGGGAGGATAGAGTTTTCATATTCGGACTAGTGCTTGAGCCCTAGGTCTTAATGTTGGTATTCAGGTCAAATCTTATATGTGTGTTCTAATATATATCAGACTTAATGCCTAGATAGCTTTTATTATTATGATTTTGCATACTGGATGCAAGGAAGCGGACAAACTGCGTGGAGGATGAATTTGTGGGACCTAAGAAGTGGTTAATTTTGAGTAGTAACTTGTGAAGCACCAAATGCAGTTGGATTTGATTTAAGTTGTATGCATTTCTCTGATTTGTTTAATACTTATCAATAGAGTTGTTTATGGGTTTGGTTTTCAAATACTATTTGGAGAAGCTTTTAAATGTATTCATGATACATTATGTAAATCTGAAATAGTTGGAGTGTGTCAAGGCATAGGTGTCTTTAGTTGAGTTTTGAGGTTTGTTTTTTAGTCTTGGCTGTATTAGAATTTAAAGTATGAGGTAGATCAGAAATGTCATTCATGTTTTATGTGCTTAAAATGGACTATAGTTTATATGTTTGGATCCTTTATTTTGTAAAGAGTTGAAGTACTCCTTAGTTGAGTTTTAAGGTTTGTTTTTCTGGTCTTGGCTGTATTAGAATTTAAAGTATGAGGTAGATCAAAAATGTCATTCATGATTTATGTGCTTAAGATGAACTATAGTTTATATGTTTGGATCTTTTATTTTTAAAAAGTTGAAGTACTCCTTAATTATTCTCATTTATTTATTTCTTTTGACAAATAATAACAATAAATGTTTATTTCAATGTTTAAATGATAAACACACAAAGTATTGTTAACACATGTGTATCATTTGAAATTTACTATATTGATCACAATTAGTGATGTTTTTAATATTATAAAATTAATATAAATTAGATTTTATTCATCTTGAAAGTTATTTTGGATTTAAAATGACCAATCATTTGTAAGATATGTATGGCTAGTTAGTATAATTTATTATTAAAAGAGAACATAATCAATTATAGAGAGTACAGTCCAAAATAAAATATTAAAAAAATAAAAAAAATATTTACTTATTATATTTGAAATTATTTAAACAATATAAATTTTAAAATCAGATAATACTGATTAAAATTAAAAAATAATATGAAAAAACACATTTCATTGTAAATAAGAATACACTTCAACTTTTTTTGAAAAGCAAAGAATAGAATAAATAAGATCACTAAAGGGATATTTCAACCCTATTACAAAAGAGGTTTAAAAATATTACAAAACCTGTACAGATGTCTTCTAATTCACCCTTTAGAGCACAATAAACGCTTGAAGCAAATACAACAACACCAACCATATAATACAAAAGCCAGTACTATTTGACAAACAAATACAGAGCAAACATATATGTCAACCTTCCAATAGACATGACAATATGTGCTAAGAATCTTGCAATCAACAAACATAGATCAATAAAACAAGCAACTACGTACACTTCCACAACACTAAAGTTAACTAATATAAACACCCTCCAATTAATGTTGTTAACAAATACAAACAACGTGTAAAACAAAAACCTTAACTAATAGATTTAAAATTACTTTTGTAACATAATTTAATTATGAGCTATAATCCATATTTTAAGATTTCATTTTTAAAACTTTTTAAATGTTAAAGAACACTACTAGATACACAGTGGAGAGTGAGCAAATAAAAAAAAATTATCCTTTAAAGATGGTATATTTTGTATTAAAATTTAATATATTTAATACATCTTTTTATTGTATATTATTATATTTTATATTTATAAGTTATTATTATTATAATTATTGTTTCTAATTCTATTATTATTAAATAATATTTATTATTTTAAATTAATTTAAATATTGTTATTTTATAATTTTAAGTAATTATTACAGCATATTTTTTTATTGATAAGGGAAGAGAGAGTAAATAGAATTTTTAATATTAAAAAAATTAAATATAGGTGACACAGTTGTCAATTTCTATTTATTTTGATACTTTCACTCATATCTCGAAAATATGGTAAAATAAGTTTTAAAGAGGAAAAAAGAAGGGAAGCTGAGGCGTTAATGTCTATTGGAGCTAGTGTCTTTTGCTGTGACTAGATCTTCATTCTTTTTCATTCAACTCTGCTTCACTCAGTTGGGTCTTTGATTTTATCCTCTCTTTAGCCTTTGATTTTATTCTCTTATATAAAAAAGTTAATTTATGTTAAATTATATTTATTTTGATTTTAAACTCAATTTAATTCTTTTTATGTTTTGGGATTATTATTGTCTTTTAAATATAAAATAGGTAGATTCTAAGTTAAATTAAAAAATATAAAATATAATTTATATTTTAAGACATTATTTTTTTAGAAACATTTAAATATTTGTTAGACTATATACACTTATATGCACGTTTTAGTAAGAGAAAAATATAAAACTTATCCTTGTAAGAAGTGTATTTATATAAAAAGAAAAAAAGTTATTAAATGAACTGTAGTTTTGAAAGAGATAAGATAACAATTATAAAAGTTAATAACAAAAGTTATTGAAAAAAAATATGGAGTTGTCCCATATCATGTGATTAAATTTTAAAGTATAATTTTTATGTTTATTTGACAAATTTGTAAATGCAAATTATTTTACCTTGAAATATTTATAATAAAATGTTAAAAAGTATGACATCACATAATAAAAACATCTCATCATAATATTCTTTGTCGTCTCTCTATTCATAATAAATATAGAAACAATTTACATTTACGTAACACTTATTTTCAATAATGAGAATATATAGATATTGTTATCCTTGAAAAATTTACTTTATCAATCATTATCATAACATGTTTTAATATT
>Ga0099824_1008863_pt1 | contig 12647 bp, 16 predicted proteins | sample SiratrowhiteBW_FD_76837 | JGI IMG/M metagenome (GOLD analysis project Ga0099824, IMG submission 76837) | Root nodule microbial communities of legume samples collected from California, USA - Siratro white BW | ecosystem: Host-associated > Plants > Roots > Nodule | place: USA: California... | reverse complement strand
TTGAACATGTCAGTGATTTTAGTTTTGTAAAGGGAGGAAATTTCTAATTTAGGGAGTTTCCATCTATTAAGTTGAGATTCAATTTCGGGAATTCTTAGTTCGTGGTGTATTATGTGACTGTTAATTTCTCCACTAGATTCTTCTAGCTCTTCTTCCTTTTGTTTTCCTTTAGATAACATTTTAATTAGCCTAGACATGACTTTACTTGTTTTAGGTCTTGGACCGGGACCACCTAGGGACTTACTACCGGGAACACCCTTACTCCGCCCTTTCCGGCTGACCAACGTTCCTCACTAAAGACAACTTTATCATGGTATCAACTGGTATCAGAGCCATCAGTGCGGCTCTGGCTCCGGTGGTTTCTGAAATCAGAAGATATATCAAGGGGACGCTTGGTTAGGGGCGTTTTATGTGTTCAGTTATTTTCTGTACTATATTTTGCTGTAATTCTTCCTGCTCCAATTTATATATATATATATATATATATATATATATATATATATTTTATAATTTTTCACAATATAAAATAATATATGTCACTTTATTTTTAAAAAAATAATATGTATAATTTAACTAAATATAACTCATCTTATGTATTTGATTCCTATATTTCCATATTTACTTACTGCATCCCATTAAAATATCATAATATCAAAAACACCCTTACCAGAATATTCAAAATGAGTGGTACAAAGAGTGCTACCAAAATATTCAAAATGAGTGGTACAGGGAATGCCGTTAAGTGGTGTAGACGTTCTTTGGCGACCATGGTGGTAGGTGCTACAAAGAAAGCTTATCCAGCAGCATCATCGTAAGAGGTAAGTGGCTTCTATTTTCAGTATAGAGGGATAAAAGGTTGTTGCAGTATTAGTATCCTAAAAATAGGTTCTGGAAAACGAATTCCAAAATGAGTTACGGGGTGGTTGAAATGTCTTACAGAAAATATTTTCTGTAAAAGATTTTTGTATTATGGAAAACATTCTTCGAAAGAGGGGTATGACGACGAGTGTTTACGGAAAACGTTTTCAATACCTCTTTATGTGGAAAACGTTTTCCATAAACACTTGCCCTCACACCCCTTCTTTTGAAAAACACTTTTCATAATACAAAAAGCTCTTACAGAAAAATATTTTACATAATACAAAAACCTCTTACGAAAAACGATTTTCATAATACAAAAAGTTCTTACGAAAAATGTTTTCCATAATACAAAATCCTCTTATGGAAAATGTTTTTCATAATACAAACGTTTCAATAATACAAAAATATCTTACGAAAACGTTTTCAATAATACAAAAACCTCTTATGAAAAACATTTTCCATAATATAAAATCTTTTTATGAAAAACATTTTCAATAAGACAAAACCTTCTTAAAAAAATATTTTTCATAATACAAAATTTTCTTATGAAAAACGTTTTCTGTGCATTTCACACCCCCACAATCCATTCTTTTTTAGAAAAATGTTTTTCGAAATAACTAACCTCTTTTGTCTTCGTTAACAAGGATATGAATGTTCATTCACACATTCTGATGAGGTGGAGGAAATGTGGGGAGACAGAAAGCAATTGTCCTAATGTCAAATGAAATGAAAATGACTTTAGGCTTCATATTTACAAAAGATTGATTTTGAATGGTAAATTAGTTTTGATTAAAATTGATTTTAAGTGATATGCTTTTATTCGAAAAACCACTAGCAGATTTAATATAGTAACTTCTAATAGAAAACTAAAATTATTTAACTCAATTCATCAACATTAAATATCCAAATATTTACTTAAAATTCTTAATGAATGTTTCAGTACAATGCAACCATAAACTCCAACCATTCACACCTCCTTTTTCAATCATAAATTTCACTACACAATTAGCAACCATAAACTCCAACTATAAATAGCAAACTATTTGTAATTTCAATCATAATTTCACATATTTTCTAGACAACGCATCCATAAATCAATTGGTCACACTGCTTGTAGCAAAGGCTGTCTCTGTTGCTACTTGATTCTTTCTGTTTCCTACTCCGAAGAAATTTCGATAAATAAATTGTCCATAACATAAAATTAACTTATACGCAAAATAAAAAAAATAAAATTTTTAAAAAGTATACAAAAAGAATTCTCTATACAATTAGTTTACACATTAATTTTAATACACAAAAACTCTCTAAAATTTTTTTTAAGAAAAACTTATCCAAATATATCCTAAAGTGATTGCATTTAGTGGGTTTACCTCCACAATAAAACACATTTACATGTAACGGAGAAAAAGTGTTTCCAATTCTTCATATTTTATGCCACAAATGTGAGGAATAAGAAAATAATCAATGGCAGCTTTGAATTCTGACAAGAATTAAATACACAAATCTGAACTGCCAGGTGTGGTTCTGCTATGCTGGAGACCTATATATACTACAAATGAAGGACAGTGGACACAGTTAACTGATTCACAAGTTACTACAAGTAAAGATGAAGGACATAACATCTCTGTCCTCACACCAGATTTCCTTGTTAATTATGCAGGGGAAATAAATGCTTTCGAACCTTTTGTTAGTAAATAATGAAAACTCAAAATCTTCTCAATGAACTCACTCCTGTACACAAAACCTTCCATGAGCTCAAAACAATATCAAATGATGGCTGCCAACCCCACAACATCACCATCATCAACTTTGGACTCGGGAGCATTCGCTGAGCTGCGCTGTCTCACTGAAAACCATAACTTATAGGTTAAAAAATTTATAATATTACCAGCAACGTTATAATATGCCAAAAACAAATAATTGACAAGCATAGCAATATAGGAAAAACTACCCCCACTCAAATCTTCAGTTATCACAATTACAATTACTACCAAACATCAAGAAGCTCTACAGTTTATGGCATTACATCAATTTATTAACTAACCGTTCATGTGCCAAACTATATTTTCCAGAAGTTGGAGAAGTAAAATGCGAAAAAAACAATTAGAAGTCATTGCTTACGTGAAACGTTTGTAATGATATTTACACTTTTCTGTGCTGCAAGTGCTTTCAATCTGTTACCGGTTGCTAATAGAAGTAAGCTTCTCATATGCTGCTTTTGTTCCTTTGGACTGGATGTTTTCTTTAAAGATTCCTCAAAGGCAACTAAATCGTGAGGGGTAATATTGGGGAGAGACATCAAAACCTAAAAGGAGTAACAAAACTATATTACTCAATAGCAAAAGTTTTAGCATCCTCTTCTTTGCAAATGAACTCCAAATGCCAAATGCAGTCAAAAGGAGAAAAAATAGCCAAGTGATGGAAAACAAGAAAAATACTAACCTGCCTGGGAGCTGGGTGTCGATCACAAAGATATACAAATATTTCACGACAAATGGCAACTAGATCAGCACTGGTTATTGCATTTGATTCAAGGGTTAAACCTTGAATAATGGATGTAAAAAGATCTCTAGAAACATATTCGATGAGTTCTGCGTGATTTGTTACTATTGCAAGAACTACCAACACAGAGCAATATGAAGAAATTTTAGTCACAGATTCACCATCCGTCCATGTAAAAGCTTCTAAACATAGCCGTAGTGTTGGAAGGGCCAGAACTTCATGCTTTAGAAGGAAACTGTCACATAAAAGAATTGTGAAAAATAAAGCTCACAAACTAAAGTTACAAAATATGAAAGAACTTAAGTTACGAACAGGTAGAAAGCATACCCAACCATAGAGCATGATGCAACTGTGTCCAAGCTTTTTAGAGTGTCTAATCGACTAACATGACCAGACTGTTCCAAAGAAGGGATTCCATTGTTAAGGGGAGGAGAAGCAATGACAGAGAGGAGTGAACAAATCTCACGAGTGAGATCCCTCAAAATCGTTTCCTCCATCACCTCCACTTTCAAGTCTGATCCACTAAGAATGCTAACAACATCTGGAACCTTTGCTCTACCATCTTGTAGAAGACTAGACCATGAACAGCTAAGGGCTTGCTGAGCATGGATAAACAATGGTTGTAGAATCTTTTCCAGCCAAATCTCCCACATATCCGAAGGACAATTTTTAACCAAAGGAATCAAAGTGGAATGAACAAGCTGTCGTATGTGCCTGAACTCCATCGACTGTATATTCTCCATCAGCGCAACAGAAACAGAGTGCACATCCAAAGATTTGAAAAATGAATCCCCAATGGTTGTTGACAAGCCCAACACATTATATCTTCATATAAAGAAAGGATTTAGTAAAAAGATGGAATAAAAATGCAAGTTTTATCATAGATACATAATTTGCTATTCACAAGGAACTTTATTTCTCTTTTCTAAAGATTTGGTGCAAAACCAATATTGAAGGTGAAGACCAATTATGTTTGGGACAACAGATGATAAATTATAAATGAAAAATAGAATAACATTTGCGTACATACCCACTGTCTCTGATGCCTTTAAACCAGTTTCGTATATTTGATCCATTTGGTTCAGCATATCCTTCTTTATTTATGTCCACCTTAGATCCATCTGCGAGAGTCAATGAACCCTTCGGCAATTTCGAGTTCCCTTCTCCAAGAAGACTTGACCTCTCAGCATCGACCATGACCATTGCAGCTCTTACCTCTCCAGGTAAAGCTTGACTTACAGATGGAGACCAAAGGGAATGTATACAACGAAGTAGCTGGAAAACAAGAATGTGAATTACTTATTAATACAAAGTACAGAGCAAGATTATAAGCATGCCAATCCTTTTGTTGCAAAATACTACAGGAAACATAACATGGCCAGCCTCTTAATGGCTAGTATACATACTTTCAAGAGAGGAGTCACCATCCATGATATGTGAGAGGCCATTGGATTTATTGGAGTTGAATTTGGTGTTGAGTTGTTTTCTGAATTCCAATTGGCTTTCTTCAATCCACTCCTCTTAAGTGCCCTTTCAAAGAATGTCAAGGTATGAAAAATTGACCACATAACAGGTGCTTCAGAGCACAACTGAACCAAACCTTGTGGACCTGACAGATATTTATCCTGCCACTCAGATTGTGTCCACTGATGGCTCAAAGGTTCTAGTAGCCATTTTAAAACTTCTTCTTGCTGTTGAATTCTGAGCCAAGTTTAGCAAAATAACAAGTGGTTAATTGCAAACATCAAAAGACTATCAAACAAGAATTAGCAGAACTATGTCTCCTGTTTGATCCTTACCCAGAAGAAGAAGCCATAACAAGAAAAGCTTCGCCTAAAAGGTTATGCTCACCCTGAAGCAAACAACCCTCCCTTTGCAAACTTGCCATTGTATCAGCAATGCCCTACATATAAAATTGATAAATTAAATAAAAGCTATCTCCTACCAAACTACATTTTAGGAAGCGGAGCAAAATTTTCTCTAGAGCATATATGAAGTGTCCAAATTGTAATGAGTAAAGGACTGGGAAAGAAGATATTAATGCACTATCGATGTCTCCTGACATAGCAACAGGGTGTGCTTATACTAACATCTAAATTTAACAGAATGGTGCCATAAGCCAAACCTTGGTAAGAATTTTGAACATTATCTGTATTGTTTATAAATAACGTACAAACCTTTTCTTAGATAAACCTTAACTCCACTCATGTCTCTGCATATGAAACAAGTTGAAGTCCCAAACTTTATAAGCTATTCAAGCTTCAATATGTCTAGTTGATATCAGACTACATATTTTAAGGCATCCCAAACAAGCCACAACTAGGGCAAGTCAGGGTAACCCCAAGTTAGGCAGATTTTCAACATGTGCACAATTATGCAATGCCAATGTAAATTTTGATATTAATGGACTCTTGGCTTTCTGCCAGATCTTTATTTTTAAAGTGTGGAACTAGGTCTCACTAATTTAAAAAATTGTAGTTATAAATAGGACCTACCATTGGAACAAAATTCAAAATGGTGCCCCTAATAAGTTATCGCAGGCTGGATTTAGGGACCAAACTAAAAATATGTGTACAGAGATCCATTACAAACATTTGGGTTCCTATAGTTTGAAAAGTATAAAGGTTTGCCATCAGAAATTTTGACCATGTTTAGCTTCTTATTGCAACAAGAATAACCACCTGCTTCTGCTAGAGTTAAATTCACTTACCCACATCCAATTAAACTTCCATTCTTAAGTTTGAAAGTCAACTTCAAGTTTTGAAAGAGATTTGGCTAATAAAGTGAAATGGCATTATATACTAGTATATTCACATGTGAGGAAGAGGACTGAAGTATGAACCGAGAAGGTAATGAACAGAAGACAAATATCAGAGCACAGAGCATGAAAACTGATTTCAATATATGATAACAGATCTCAAGTCAAACTAGAAATTCAATCTTCAAGATATTCATACAAAAATTGTAGAGACTAAAAACAACAAAATTTTAGTAATCACGTTACAGCACAGGTTGCTTTCAACATTAATATTATTGGAAGATATTAAAAGATGCGTTAGCTAGTTCAGTATGAACACTACAGTAGCCAATTCTTCTTATGCTGCGACTCAACTTACGTAAGATTAATTTACAAATAAATTAAGGTTACTTTCGTTGAATAACAAGCTTTCTCCTCTAGAGCCCCTCCTCTGTAAATTTCATATTTAAAGTGCAGTCCTTTTATATGTAATTGTCTCATTCATGTACACAAGAAACAATTCCCATTTATTTGACACAACCAGCTAATTATAGTTTTCCATCAATTGGTGTTTAAAGAAGTCACCTTCATATGAGGTAAAATGCTCTTGTCAGCAGCTTTTGCTATCCGAATAAATGATGTACAGATCTGCAGCCTTGCATGCCGTGCACTATGCATTGATGTATCCTATCAAGAGACATATAGAATTAAACTTGCACTAAATTTCTCAATGGTTGAAACCAATAATAAAAAACGGATTGTTCAGGAACCTTGATTGTAGTTGGTAGAGATGTTAGAAGTTCAAATAATTTATTAATAACACTCCCAACAGCATCAGGGAAATACTTCAGAAAGGGGCCCATAGCATCCAAATAGTGAACAAGTACTTCAACAAGTGCTGGCTCCGTCCATTTTAAGGAAATTAATCGTTGAAGTATACCTACAAGACACAGTAAGCATAACTATAGCACAGGAATAAGTAGAAAATTCTAAAAAAGTATAATTTGGAAGATTAACTAAAGTAACCTTCAAACGTTCTACATAATGCAAACTGGACTTCAGCATTTGTCTTGGTGAAGTCATTGGATCCATCAAAAACCGCATTTACAACACCCTCTATAGCCAACTGCACGCTTTCCATCACAGCTAAGTCCTACAATAACAAAAGCAGAACCCATAACAGATAATTACATATAAGGTAGAAAAGAAGGTGGGGGGATCACACCTGACACAGATTAAAGTATCCACGACATTAAGAGTATATTTAAAATTGGAATGGAAGGTATTTATACCTGTGTCGGTGCTGGGGAAAGTAAGAAACCTTTAATGACTGTATCAATCTTTTCAGATACCTTAGTAGCAGCTATCAGGGGTTTGTAAGAAGAAACAAACCTTATTAACTCCAACTGTTTTAATAAACCATTCATCAGTTAAATATAATTTGAAAGGGTTAATTGAAGAAGAATAGATTTGGAAGAAGAGAGAGATATAAATTAAAGATACCAATGCAGAATATTTGAGTATATGGATACAAGACTACACGCGACTTGCTCATAAACCAAACATTTAAACTAATATATGCTCACTCTCTGTATTTTTCAACTTCCTCAGTCGTGCAAAATTGGTCTGGGGTTAAAAAGTCAATGTTACATTGCACAAAATACTTTCTCTGTATCTTTTACAGGTTTAAATGTCCAAAAGTCAAATTATTAAAATATTGGAAAGCCATAAGTGGTCCATAACTCATGCAGTAGTAACCCATGCTGCATAAAAGTTTACTTAAGATTCACATAAAATCAATTGAAACATTGCAAGCAATTAAACTATTAGTTACAATTACTATCTTGGAACTTCAAGATGAAAATAAATAATAATATAAGAAGTTAATAACTTCCGTACAATACATTAAAAAAAACATTCCTGTAAACAGAAGAGAAAGAAATTGTATATATCATGTGATGAAAAATATTATCTGACTTCACATGTGAATGGGACATACCAATCTTGATCGATAAAGGCTGAATGTTCCCTTGCACTCAAAATCTTCGCTCCACAACTCCAATACTCCTAAAGTAATGGCAGTCTCATGCATAATTTTTTCTCTCTTCAGCATGCGAGGGAAAGATGTTTCCAAAATTGCACCACAAAAATCATCAGTCACAAAGCTTAGAGTCTTTTTCTTTGCATTTTCAACCTCTCCAGAACCTGTGCTACTAACAGCTGAACTGTCAGCAGCTGAATGTGTGGAATTTTTTGGCTTTGACATCAAATCCCTCATTAGTACCTACAGGTAAACATTTGAGGAAAGAAATGAGATATGGCCATTTGATACACAGTATTACTGACTATTCACTAAGAAACATGGAACACCATCAAACAGTACTTTTGTGAAGTATTCCAACATACCAGCCAAAAGTGCATGGCTTGAAAATGAATAGCAAACTTGAAATGTTGGAAAAATCCCAGCATCTGGAGAGAAACAAGAGAAATTAAAATGAAAGGATAAAATAAAATACAAGAGAAATGCATGCTCCTGTAAAATAGTAGTAAAATGAAAAGGCAAAAATTTGTCTCCGTGCAAAGCAACATACATGTTATCCTGGATAGTGGCATGGAGCAACTATCCCAAAACCACTAAAGAAGGATGACCAGTATTATCAAAATTCTAGATATATTAAATATTTTATAATACATATATAAAATACCCAAAAAGATACCCATAATTGAATGCATATATGTCCAAAGGATAAGAATTAAGTCATAATTTTAAGCTAATATAACTTTAGGCTAAGCACAGAACTTCATAACAATATATAAAATAAAACAAGACAGAAAGAAAAGATAACATAAGGTTACTTGTATGAATTAGACAGTTAAAAAAAGAGAAAACAATACTAAAAGTTAACAAAAGTTAAAAACAGAATCAGAAAACACCGGTTAAAAATGTAATAAAATTTAAAAAGAATTAAAATATGGCAGAATTTAAAACATAATTAGAAAAAATAACAACTAAATCAGAACTAGACAATATTTTTAAAAATATAACAGAATTTTTTAAAATAAAAACAAAAAAAAATAAAATGAATAATAGATGTACAAAAATAAATAAAAATATAACATACTTAAAAATAAATAAAAAATTAAATGTTAAAAATTAAAAAAAAAAAAAAAAAAAAAATAAAAAAAAAAAAAAAAAATAAAAATTAAAAAATAAAAAAAAAAAAAAAAAAAACTTTCAGAGCAAAAGAATCAAGAACGATGCAAGCAAGCCAGAGGTGAACAGTGTAGACATCCTCTGAACAGACCCCAAAGCATGTGAACAGTGTGAAATGATGTAGAGGTCTGCAGAATTTGGCAGTAGTAAGGCTAAGACTTGGGCACAAAGGAGACACAGGAATGAATGATTTGGACAAATAGGATCTACCAATCTGGTATTTTACAGGCTCCCCCTAAAAAGGCATAATGATACTGTTTCAGAGGCAGAAGAGTTTACAGATCTAAATGGCCCAGAAGTGTTCGCAATGCTGGAGAAATCTGCTCAACTGCAAATCACGCCACTCCAGCCATGATGGACAGACAAGACAAAAATAGAGGAGAGAGGAGTTGGGCCAGCCAGTGACACAACAGTACAATAGTGCCTATCATGCGCTATTAACGGATCAGCATAAGTGTGAACAACATGAAAACAACAATAACTAGACATTTAGCAAACAAGTTATGTGGAAGGCAAGAGGTATACCAAGACAACATATTTGTTATCTGTAATTATGATGTTGAATACAAAACAAGAATATATGACAATTTTTCCAAAGAGAATCCAAAACCATAACTAATATGTCATTATAAGCAAGTTTTCCCTTCCCCGAGCTACATAACTCATACCTGTTCTAGGTAAAGTGGAAGCAAGGTGCTGTCACCAGCAATACTTTGCAAGTTATAAGAACCCAGTGACACCATACTTTCACATATATATTCAGCAAATTCGTATTCACCCTCATCTATGGACCCAGGACTTGAAACAGATCTATACAAAAAATCTCTAGATACATTCATCAACGTTTGAAAGATGTTACTCATGGCTTGGTCAAATTTAGGAACAGATGTTTCAGTAGGCCTCCTCCTACAATCACAATTCAGAGTGAACAGTGGTATTATTGATCAATTAAATATGTATAAAACCATTAAAGAACAATAACACATACCTTGGAGAGACAAGTTTGAAAAACTCTGAAGCATGTAGACGAAAATCTGGAGCAGATAGTAGTACACCACAACTGCAGGGAGTTAACAGAAAAACATGACCAGAAGAAATAGATCTTATTTACCAAGAATATTGCATGGTGCAAGATAATAGAGGAAATAAATATACCCATGAATGATGCCATGCTCAGCTAAATCTGACAATGGAGCCCATTCAGCATACGCATTCACTGCATTTAGAGTAGCTGTTACAGTGGCAGCATGCTGTTTGGCAATATCCATCTGATTTCTACCAGCTTCATTCATTGCAGCTGTAAAGTGTCTCTCGAGTAACTGCATCAAGTATTACAAGTCACAATGTCATTAACAATGACAAAAGATTAGCATGTAAAAAAGGTGTTTACAGCTGAGATGTACATTGTATAATAGTGGCAAAATTTCGCCCAATGATTGAGTTAGCCCCCTCAAAAGTAGCCTTCGACGATCACCTGAACACATCAACATGACAAATAAAAGTAAATATGCAGCACATGATATACAGAAGTCACTCAATATCAAATAGACATAACATTTGTGTCAAAAAGTCAGCGTGTTAGGAGAGTTGGGTTTATGTTTTGTATTTTATTTGTAGGACACTTAGTTTATTTGCAATGTCATTAAATAGCCAGTATGTCCTTGGATCCAGAACTGCACCTTCATTTGTGCTATAATAGCTGCTATAGATGTTGTGGTTACAGCATGCCTCCTGCATCCTTCGTCATCTTTGGTGAGTGTTCACTATTGAATGAGTAAATATTAAGCCAATTTTTATGCACTATTACTTTTATTTGCATAGAACTTCGTTTTCATATACATGTATAATTGATATATAACATATATTCCAACCACTATTGGATTTCTGCTAATTGCCCACAATGTTATCCTTATCTGGTATTGCAGATTGGTTTTCTGCCATTTTCCTCAATCTGCAATTGATAGCGACGTTTACTACTATCATATGCACTCATGAATCTTCTCATAATGCATACATCCAATTACATGCAGCAAACATTTTTTCTCTTTTTACACAATCTCTCTTTTCTCTATCCACTCACACTGACACCCTTTATATTTTCTTTACATCATGGTTCAGACGGACAGTGACATAATATTGACCAAGATGAAAAGCACTTTTAAGGAAAGTGTAATAAACAAGTTATCTAAAAATGTCCCTTTCATTTGCTTATTAACAGAAAAACATTATTATTGTGTCTAAAATTTTCCTAGAATAACTCATTGCTCAAGTCAGACAGATTTGCTCAAGTTGGAGAAATTCAATTCTTTACAAGTCACACTTACACAAAACTTAAGTTATTACAAACCTTCTAAGTCTTCATTGTGAACAGTAATGTCTTCAGGAAGCCACCGCAGCATCATTGCAACCAACTCAGCCTAATACATAATTGTGAATCATAAAAACACTATCGAGTAACTGAACTGAAATTGAATAAAATCGAGCCAAAATGATGTAAGTGGAGAAACTTCAAATTTACTTCTATTGGACCCTTGCTGGATAGAGAGATCAAAGATGGAAGCATTTCTTGCCACAAACCAATATCCTCTCTTCTAACAACCTGTGAAAAAACCACCAAAGAATATGGTCTATGTAAGGCAAATCTGCAATTGTGACAGAGTAAGAATTGCAACAATAATGAAAAAAGGAAGGATTGCGATGAAAACCTCAGCAACAAGGGCAGCTGTCTGACTTTTAAGAGCCCAATTTTCACAAGGATCTGCAATCTCTGACATCAAATCAAGGGAAAGATTGGCAAAGTTCTTGTGTTCTGCAGGGCTTAATTCCTCCCACCGCAAGCGCACTAAATGCTGTATAACAAGACGTTTTCGTATCAAGGGTAGTAGTAATAAACACCTAAGCAGACTTATCACTGAAAAGCACAACAAATGAAATTGAACCTGCAGCATTTTATAGGCATGTAGCCGAATTTCAGACGACCAGTTTTTCTTCACCAAAAGGAATGAGGTGTTTGCTAATGCCCGTACATCACCTGTCTTGATCTGAAGAAAATTTACATAAATTAATCAGTCTCCTACACATGTCAAAACTAAAGCAAGGAAATGAATCACCATAGAGTAGCAATTCCCATCCCTCAGTTTCCTCAAATATTAAAGCAAGACAATTAATCACCATAAGAGGCAACAATCTTAAAACAACAACAGCAGCTACACAAGCTGCATCCACAAACAAATAATTGCTACCTTTATATCTATCTGTGTGTATGTGTGTGTATGTATATATATATATATATATATATATATATATATATATATATATATATATATATGTATA
>Ga0099824_1008862_pt1 | contig 12647 bp, 3 predicted proteins | sample SiratrowhiteBW_FD_76837 | JGI IMG/M metagenome (GOLD analysis project Ga0099824, IMG submission 76837) | Root nodule microbial communities of legume samples collected from California, USA - Siratro white BW | ecosystem: Host-associated > Plants > Roots > Nodule | place: USA: California... | reverse complement strand
CCTACCTTGTACTCCAGTTGCTTTGTCTGATCTCATTATCACAACAACAAATCCAAGCCTAAAGGCAACCTTGCGAACCCATTCAAGTAATTCATCTCGACTACCAAACACCTGCACAATATACCACATTCGTATGTAATTAATTTACAATTCATAAACATAAATAAAAACAAACATTACCTCATCAATTGTGAAATCAATAATGCAATCGTCTTCCCCACCCAAGGAACCACTTTCCAGTTCATCAGATACTTTGTTCACTTTCTCTGAATATAGATTTAGACTATCCATCTCTGTAATATAATATTTTAACAGCTAATAAGAAACAAAAGAAAAAAATAAAGAATTCGTAAAAAAAAAAAAAAAATAAAACCGGATGGATAGTGTGATAATCCCATCCGGTTTGACAATTGTGAACTGGATGGCCTTCCTCATCCGGTTCACAATTTTCAAACTGGATGGAATTATCACACTATCCATCCGGTTTTAATTTTGTATTTTGAGAACCGGACAGCAACCACATCCGGTTCGTAATATGAGAACCGGATGGCACGCCCCCTTTATGCCATCTGATTCTCATTTTACGAACTGGATGTGGTTGTTGTCCGGTTCTCAAAATACAAAATTACAACCGGATGACAATAGCCCAAAACCTATCCGGTTTTCAATTTTTTTTTTCCATTTAGACAACCGGATGGGATGTCATCCGGTTTGTAAATTGAGAACCGGATGACACCCCCTTACTCTGCATCCGGTTGTCACTTTACGAACCGGACGTAGAGCTGTCCGGTTCTCAAATTTCCAAAATTGTTAACCGGATGGGCTCGTCCGGGTACTCAGCAGAAAGTTTAAAAAATCCACAAAATGCAAAAATCTTACTTCTCTGGAGTTCCTTTCCTTCAATAAACACTCTACACTTGTTGGAATGACTTTTCTACCGTTGAATCACAATTCAAATGTTGAAAAATGGCAACGCAAAATGAGTATTGCAGAGAAGATGAAAGGAAGAAGCTTCGCAGACAGTGGTGCAGGTAAAAGAGACGAGGATTGTTTTATTAAGGGAGGGTCATGTGTAATTTCAGGAAGGGTAATAATGGAATAAAAAAAACTATGGGGGTGCAGGAAGAGTATATGGGGGTGCAGGAAGAATTTGTCCGGAATTACTAGAGATTATAAAATGGGTTGAACCTGTAGGACTAGCCCAAAAAGACTGTAAAATCGGTTGTTCTATTTAAAAAATAATTATTATATTTTTTTAAAAATTGAAATGTTTATCTATCAAATCACTATATATAAACATTTAAATTAATTTTATTCATGTAATTTCAATTTAAAAATGCATTTTACATTTTAACCTTTTGGATTTAAAATTATTTTTATTTTTTTAAAGTAGAGCCAAAATTATTTATCGGTTCAATGTAGTGTGCGACTTAATCTAAAATGTATATTCCATTTGAATAAATTTGAGTCGCTTGTTTTGATATCTCTAAAAATTACTTTACACCTTTTTCTTTTAATGATTTCAAAAAGGAAAAATGTATTTTTTTTCAGTATTTATACTTTCAAATCAATAATAAATCCTCAAACATAACATGAATTTAGTTTATCTTCTAACTTTATAATGATAAAAAATGGTAAATGAATAGCAATTTCAGCATAAAGAATAACTAATCTTATACTTTTAGAAAGTTTGATGATTAATTTATTAATTTAAAGTTAATTTTTGTCAGATCCAAAATAAAAAAATATTTTCTTTGTTTGTATTTGCTTTTTTATTTTTGTTTTTGTTTTTTTTAAATAAACATTCTAAAAAATCACATTTTTTTTATCATTTGATTAAAGGTACCGTTTTAGGACGAATATTGTAGGGTGCTAATATCTTCTCTATATATAACGGACTCCCTGACCCTAATCTTATTTTGCAGACTGTTGCCTTATTTTTGATTTTTTTCATAGTTTTTCATAATAAATTTTGGCGACGACTCCTTTGTTTGTTTGAACAAAGCAATATGTTATATTTCTCTTTGTGCCCCTGGTTGTGACAATTCTCTTGGTTAAAATCAACTATATGGTAAAGAGCGTGAAGGCATGCACCTTACTCTAATTTGATACGTTGTTAAGGTCACTCAGATATAACATATAAATGAGATGGACTCTGCTCCTTGATGTATCTGGCATTAATAAACTTCTAATCAATATCATTATGTAGGCTTGTGCTTGTTGTGCTATCATTTGCAGGGTATGGAATCTCCTAAAATGAATTTTTTAGCTAAGATAATTTGATAGTATTTTCCTTCTCCATCAATACGAAGACCGAGCCATCTAGTGTCATTGTTGCCTCTCCTAGTAGCAAATGAAGGAATGAGTTCATGTTCTCACCTCTCCACCAAGATAGTGACTAAGTAGTGGTTGATATCGATATTAGTTAATATCAGCAAGTAGCCAAATTTGATATAATAAATTAAATTTTTAACCCAATTATCAAGTCTATCATTATACTTCATACAATTACATATATAGTTAAAAATGAAATAATCTTTCATTACCCTCCTAAATTACCTTCGTTATTTTTTTTTTAGTCATAATAAAGATATATCAATAGAAGACGTTGATTGTATACCATTTATATTTAAAACTGTACTCGTAATGTTTTAAATGAGGGCAGCGCACATAGTTAAATAAGGAGTTTAATATACTAAACATCTTCAATACCAAACGTGCACAATATAGTAAAAAGAGGCTGCATAAATTAAAACTATATTCAGAAGTTGGGCTGAAAAGGGGTGAATCTAGTGAAAAGATTTAGCTAATAGAAAGGAATTCAATTAGTAAATAGGGGTTGCAACTAGTAAAAATAGGATGGAGCTAGTAAGAAGCGAGTGTAAAAAGGGGTGCATATAGTAAAAAAAGTTGCATATATAATTATACAAATACTTTTCATAAATAATTTCTTTTGAAATGTTAAAAATTACGTTATTTTTTAAACTTTTCAAATAAATTGAGAGAAAGAGAATGATACAAATATATTATGAAAAAGATGATGTGAAGTCTGTGTTTTCACACCTGTAAATATATAAAAGAATGCTATGGAAATAATGTTTAAATTTTCGTTAGTCTATTATAATTATTTATGAAATTTGAAACTACTCCTCCAATGTATTTAAATGAATAAATTCATAAGGCCTCTACAGTTTAACTATTTGTATTCGCTACAACCTATATTTGTACATTAAACAATTTTTTTAATCTGTTCGATGGAGGAGTTAGTCTTCTATAAGCTTATCAATTGCCAATGAAATATTCAAAATCGAGTACGAGTGAAAACCCAAGTTACAGATCAGTGGTACAACAAAGTTTTAAATGTATAATCAATGATAAAAAATTATTATTTAAAGTCAAGAAATGAAATATATATTCCTTTTATGTTTCATTTTTCCTTTAAAAATATTTAACATATATTTTTCCCTTTTTTTTTCAACTTGACACGCTTTGTAAAGTCTCTTAACAGTATCTTTCTTGGAAAGCGCCAAAAGATAAAGATAAGGACCAAATAAAATATTGTAAAGTTGAAATATTTTTCCATAGAGAATCCAAGGTAAGAATTATTTTTAATTTAAATTAACTGTTTTTTTCTTGGATGAAGTTTTAGTTTTTCTATATAAAATCTTGATCAGTGAAAGGGTTAATCATCCAAAATGAATGCTCTCTATCTGTTATGCGTGGATGGATGTATGCAAATCTTGCACACGCTCAACCACGTTCTGATATGGATGAAGAAATTAACCTTGCTCATGCTCAACCATATTCTGATATGGCTGAAGAAATTAACGTTGGAGAAACTAGTATGTCTTGCTTCATCTGTTGTCGGATTGGTGTGCTATGGACTCAGTTCCTCTTTCAAACATCTATTTGGAAAGAGGAGTTCGTGGAATATGCTTCTTTTTATTGTTTTCAGTTTCATCATTTTTTTTGCTGTCTTATTCGCACCAGAAAGATCCAGCTCCGCCTCTTTCCGGCTGGAAGCTCATTTAGCATTTTTGGTTCTAATAATCACTTCTGTTTATTCCTTTTTTGTTGATAAATTGGTGAAGGGTACACCAGATGTATACAGCCTCATCTCTTATGCTGCTTTTGCTACAATGTCGGTGGGCTTGTCAAATCTGACTCAATTTGGATTTCAGATCGATCTACTATATTTCTTCTGTGGAAGTCTAATTATACAACTCATGAAGATCAAATTGTGTTTAGTCGTTGTCGGAGGGGCCTTCACTTATGCCCTCATCAAGCTTCGTCACTGTCCCTATCGGCGTGACACACGAGTGGAGACTCTCCATGTCGGGTTCTACAATCCGGTATTCCTTCCAGTTGATGATTTAGGGACGGTAAGTAACAGTAATCAATCTATTAACATCTTTCAACAAGCTAATGTTGGTGTTGATAATACTCAAAGCAATTCACATCCACAAAATGAAGCTCGGACAAGTTTCTCGTATGAAGGGTCTCCAGCCGCATTCAACAATTATTTTTCACACACAGTGGGGACAACAGATCGAAACTCATCTTCTTTCACATTTATTTACCAATAGTAATAGGCTTCGATAAAATTGTAAAAGTTTCTATTATACAAGTTTTATTATGATTACGTAAATCAGAAATGTATGTTGTCATAATCGCTTACATATTATTTTCCTTTTTCAAACGGCTATATAAATAACAAATCCCGTGAGAACGACGAGTTTCTGGTGGCGGCGCTCGTAGCTGTGCCTAGTTTTCTCCAGTTTGTTTCAGAGTTTTTATCGGGCAGGGATTTATAACCAGAAAGCCCAATTACGCGAACCCCAAAGCCCAATTACTTAATCACTTAAGCCTGTTAACTCCTCTTTCTTTTAGGCAAATACTTCCTGGACTAATTCTTCCTGCACCTCCGTAGTGACTTCCTACACCTCCATAATTTTAAATATTTTCCTTTCAACTCTAAGGAAAAGACGAAAATATCCTTTAACAGTAATTACAATTTAATTTGTTTTTTCGCAGATTGTACAAACTGTAATGCTGAAACATCCACTTCTCTTTTTTCATTTGTTTTATTTTAAATTCAATTAAAATAAAACTAAATTAATTAAATTAAAGCAAATGAAGAGTCTCTATAAGTTGACTTTTTGATTAGATTTTATTTCAAATTCAATTAAAATAAAATAAAATAAAATAAAATAAATTAGTTTAGTTTTATTTTAATTTATTTTTAGTTTACTTTAGTCTTTATAAGTCACACATTTTTTTCAAATTCAATTAAAATAAAATAAAATAAAATAAATTAGTTTAGTTTTATTTTAATTTAATTTTAGTTTAGTCTATGCAAGTCACACATTTTTTCAAATTCAATTAAAATAAAATAAAATAAATTTAGTTTTATTTTAATTTAATTTTAATTTAGTTTAGTATATGTAAGTCACATCTTTTTTTATAGTTACAATAAAAAACTTATAGAGACTCTTCATTTATTTTAATTTAATTAGTTTTTTTATAGTTACAGTCAAGAAGGGAACTTAAAGATACTTTTCATTTGTCTTAATTTAATTAGTTTAGTTTTATTTTAATTAAATTTGAAATGAAACACAACAGTGAATGTTTCAGCATAACAATCTAAGACACTTTTTGTTTGAAATGGGGTATAAAACAACAGAAAACTCTTTATTTAATGGGTATAAAGGAGCAGAATAAACTTTTGATTTAAAATGAGATTGGAACTTGGAATGAGAATAAGTGTGCAACCAACAAAATAGACTTTTCATTTAATTATATGATTGGGTGGTGTTACAACACATATTAATTTTTTTTTAAAATGCATTGCGGTTGTACAAACTGTAATACAAAAAAATTTATAAATACATTGTGGGTGGTACAACCTGCAATACAATTTTTTTTTAAATGCATTGCGGGTTGTACAAACTGCAATACATTTAGAAAAATTTATACTTGCGATTTGTACAACTCGCAATGGAAAAGGTGAAGAAAAAAATAAGTGCGGGTTGTACAATCCGCAATGATAATATTTTTTAATTGCATTGCGGTTTGTGCAATCCGTGAAGAGAAAAAATAATTGAATTTAGTTACCATCGATGAAAGGTATTTTTGTCTTTTCCTCAAGGCTAAAATGAGAATATGTAGTAGGAAGTCAATATGGAGGTGTAGGAAGAATCAGTCTTCTACCTGCACACCAATATTTTTAAATTTCAAATTTATTTAAAAAATTATGTAATATTTTCAAAATTTTCTTTCTAAATTTATTACTAAATTTTAAGTTTATTTTAGATTATTTCTATATTAGTAATTTAATTCAAATATCCAACTTACACTAAATTTTACTAAATATATTTTATTATTAATTTTAATTTAATTTAATTTTTCTTTTCAACATCAAACTTACTCTTAATTTAATTTATTGTATAAATCTCATACTAACATTATTTTTTATTTTAATTTAAAAAATAATTCCATCAACTATTTTATTTTAGAATTTAAACTGTTTGTAATTGTCTATTTATTTTAGTTGCACAGTAGCAACACACCATGCCAACAAAACAAAAGAGGAATGTGTTGAGAATATTAACCACATTAACATTAAAATTGTATAGTATTGACACGATTTTAATTAACTCATTAATTAAAATCTTTACTGCACGATTTTATTTAATCTTAAATTAATTCGTCCAATAGGGTCTAGCCCATGCTGATTGTAATTAATTAATTACAAATAATATTTGGTGCGTGGGGTCTGGCCACCGCTTGCTTGAATTTATTTATTTTTTAATTTTTTTTACGTATTGCGTAGGTCTAGCTCACGCTGCTTGCAATAATTAATTGCAAATAATATTTTAGTGCTTGGGTCTGGCCCCCACTTGGTTTTATTTTTTATTTTTAAATTTTTTATCCACGTTGCGTGGACTATGACATTTTAGAGTGGATTTAGCCTACGCTTCTTGTGTGGGCCATTAACCCACACATCTTTTTGGCAGTTATTTTGCTGTTTTCTTGTAGTTTCCAGTTGTAACATGTGAGGACATTAAAAATTCAAACAACTTTGCACAAAGTTCCTCCTGAAATGCCACATGAAAGAAAATACCAAAACAAGGTTAGAAAATGATAAGTAAGAACCCTAAACCCTAAACATCAACAAAACAATGAATTAATCACATGACACCATCCAGCCCATAGAAACTCTTCAACACTTTGATTTTTAGAATTTCCATTGAAGTTTTACAATCAAAGGTAACAAAATGGAGAACAAAATTCCTACTACAAACGTCAACAAATACAATTAGCTGTAACTAATAAAGAAGTGTATTTCAAAATTTGGAATTGTATATAGGAGTAATAGGATCCATTTTGAAATTCTAAATACTAAGAGTGATACGCTTCGAGTTTAATAATAAAATTCCAAAAACAAAGTTTAATAGTGAAGTACCTGGCAGTAAGTGAACCAATGGGGCAAACGATGTAAGAGAAGTAAATGGTAGGAAGAGAGTTGATGAAGTTGTTAAATAAGTGCAGAGGGGAGGCACAACGATATTTTGTCCCATAACAAGGATGAAGGGGTCAAGAATTGAATTGGCTTTACGAAGCTAATGTTAGGAATTCAAGTGTGAGTCTACTCCCACATTGAGTAAAATGAGAAAGTTGAACAATATATAAGAAATAAGACCCACAAACCCAATGCCTTAAGATTTTGGATTGAAGGTGGTGTCATTTCCTTATGTGGGTCTGACTTAATTCTCATTTTTTAAATATTTCCAGTGGTGTTTTCCTCTCAATTTTTCTAGTAAGTGGTATCAAAAGTCTTATAGCAGTACAAGTGAACCCACTTTATCACTTTTAGAGTAGATAAATTTTGAATTTTTTAACATGATGGTCTTATAGTTTTCTTTAATAATCATATTTCAAATATATATATTAGTTTATTAAAACTAGACATTATTTATTATGACAAAAAAATATAAATTGGTTATATAAACGTTTGTGAAGACTATCATGAAGACTTGATTATCTTACATTAAATATAAGATTATTAGATAGATTGTCTTGAATTTAATATCCTCATAATTAGTTCCGTTGGACTTGATAAAAAAACCTATTTGCATAGGCTAAAGCTTGAATTGAACGTATAACAATAGTAAATTAACTCAGAGAGTTTGTTGAGCTTTCAACCACAATATCATATCCTTAAAGCTAATATCGAGAGGATACTAAAAACCTTAAGAATATAATAACCATTCATCAAGAATTATGTTAAAAATAAATAAATCGAAGGGTAAGTTTATTATTAATATAAATCTTTATGAAACAATAAGAACAATAATATTCAATAATAGAATAATGTATTTAACATATATAATCTCACCTTTAACATATATAATATCACGAAGGTGAGATTAAAATTATGTAAGACATCCACAATATTCACAAAATTGATATTTTGTTAGAATCCATCCTGTGAAGGCGAACTTTCAATCATAAAAAATATCCAACAATATTATCAAAATTGATATTTTGTCAAAATCTATCAAACGTGTATTTATGTTGATTATCCTAATGGTGAGATCTTTTAAAAGTTGGATACTGATAAAACATATGACAAAAAATACAGAAAAACAATTGAGTCGATTAGAGTCTAAATATTCATAACATTCTTGAATTTCATACAATAATTTAAATGTTTTATTTTTTTATATTATTTGGTGATATTAATTTTAATATATAAGGTCATTCTTTGTGGTCTATGTCTCTTAAGAGTAAATAATAATCGTTTTTGGACCTTAGAGTAAGAGTGAAAGCTAGACGATGAAATCATGGATTCATCTTCCATTTTATTGTGTATATATTTATACCAGTATAATAAGTTATGATATGATAAGTTATGTTTTAAAGATATGTAAAAATGTAATAAATATACATATATATAGTACTACATAAATGATAGATAATCAAGTTTTGTTATGACATAGTGATAAAAGATAATATGTTTTAAAATTAAATATCATTATTTTTAATATATAATTTGCATTTTGTTGATAATTTTGTGTTTATATCTATGTATTACTATTTGGTAACACATTATACTTCATGTCTTAATAAAGTCATACTTTATCTTTTGTAACATATATGTAATATAAATGTAATATACTGTTACAAGCGCAATCTATAATATGGTTTTAATTAATTATCTTTCATATTTGTTATCTTATTTATTTCCGTTTTATTTTTTACTTCACTGTTATTTAAGGTTGTAGTAGTGATAAGTACATTAGTTTGTGTAAATTATTTTCTTCCTTTTTCATCTCTCATTTTAATCGTATAGTCTTAGAACTAATTGATTCAAAAAAAAGTTGTACTTATTACCATTTACAAAAAGTTTATGTATATACTCAAATTTTCAAATAATAAGACATTTGCAATTATATAAGTACTTAACATCATAGGTAGTTATGACACACCATAACAATCATTTCAATGTGAAGAAGTTGTAATCTCAGTATAATTTTGCATTTTGCAGAAACAGAAGAGCTGAAGCATCATTTTTGTAATCTAATAAATAACCAGTTGTTGTAGCTGTAGTTGCAGTTGGGCCCTCTGTAAATATTATTATATAGTAAAAGAATTCGTGTACCCAAATAAACAAGAGATATACTCTTGTGGTTTAGTTGTATATTTTATCATTCAATTTTTACATTTTTGCGAATTTTTCCTTAAATTTTTTTATTTTGTAAATTTTATTATTTGAAATTCAAATTATACACATATTATCTTTAAAGGTGAGGTTGTGGATGCCGAAAAAATTTTTAGTTTAGCTCAACTAAAGGGATGACTATGACTTAAAGTACAAGTTAAGAGAACTTCATTTTCTTTTTCGGACTGACACTTCTCTCCATTGAGGTACCTACAATCATTGACATAAAGTTGCTTGGTCGAGATAGACATAGGTAGAGGAATTTCAGGTTAAGAGGCTCACAAGTTAGTATGTTAGGGTTTTACACAACAAAATAAGAGTTTGATTCTTTTGTAGGTAAAAGTGGCTGGGGGGATATGACCAAGCTTGTAACTCAAAGTTTCACGTGTACATAAAGGTGGTGTGAAACAAGTCATTTACTGATTATACAAGTGGGTGGTGTGAAACAAGTCATTTACTGATGATACAAGTGGCTGTGGTGATTAGACCTTTTCAGCAACTGAGTTAAAGCACAAAAATCATAATGAGCGTAGGATTTGTTTAAGAGTGCTTTATTTAGCGGGCCTAGTTTTTAGGTCTTTATCTATCACTATATTTGGTTGGAAGTATCCTTTTTTGTTAGGTGCTCGTATTTGTAAAGGTGTCTTTAGTGCCACTAGTTTGCTTGATGTAATTTTGACTTGAAAGCTATATTGGTTGTGGTGGTTGTGTTGTATATAGGTTGGAACACCCGTGAAGTACTTCTTTCTATTTAATTTATTTTTGACTGTTAAAAAAAACTTTTAGTATTAGATTAGTGATAATGTATTGACTGTTAAGGTGAATTGTGTATTATATTTTAAATTATATATTTTATCACCAATTTTTTATTTTTACATTTTAAATTATATATTTTATCACCAATTTTTTATTTTTACGTATTTTATCTTTTGAATTTTAAAATTGTACACATTTTAGCTTCTATTAATTAGATGTTAAATAGTATAATGATGTGAGAGATAATAAAGAAATATAATATGTCTCTTTAACGGGGGATGAAGAAAGTGGAGCAAATATAAAATGTAAATTTGCGTACAAAATTTATTAAAATAATAACTGGTGAATTTTGCATGATTTCATGTAAGAACTTTACTGTTATGTGATTTGTTGAATACTAAATACAATTTTTTTTTATAATTATAAGATGGTAAAATAAATTTATGTGATTGATTAATAGAAAATCAGATTAAATATATAGAATATTTTTAGAGAAAACTAATATTACTAATTAATATATATAAATCTCCAAAAAAAGTCATAATTTTGTATAGATTATATACTGAATATTATTTACAAAAATAACTATTAATCAGTTGTTAAATATTTTTTTTCAAAATAAATATAATATTTTAAAAATTTGAGTTTTTTTATTTAACCATATAATATATATTAAATAAAAAGAATTTATTAATACTTTTTCAAAATATTTTTGACTCGACTATTTGTAACCATATAAGGTGTACTGGATATGCAAAAATTGTCTCGATAGAATGTCCAAAAATTATCATAATTATAATTAATGATTTATATTTTCTTTATTATTTAAAAAAGTTTTTAAAAGTGTTTATATATATATATATATATTTTTTTTTTACTCTATTATATAACTATTTTTGGATGCATGAGTTATTTTACAACTGTTGGGACGTGTAACTCGAGTAAAATATTAAAAATATAAATTAAATAGGATTTTAAACATGAATGTAATTAAGAAAAATCAAAGTCTTAATATTCTAAATTGGTTTCTTATAATAAAATACAGATAAATTATTTAAATAGTTTAATACTTAAAAGTAGGATGTCATCTCTAATAAAGATAGATGAGATATTTTTACTTAATTTATTGGTTATATTTTGACCTTTTCACCTTATTTATTGGTTACGTAATCCTATTATTACTAAAATGACTACCAGTAATAAATCAACATCCAATTGAGGGGAGTGTATAATGTGCATAATTTTGAAATTCATATGATAAATTTTATACAATTATTGAAAGTTTAAATGATAAATTTGCCAAAGTTGAATAGTAAAATATGTGATTTAAAATAAAATGAATTTTCTACTTTGAACTTCACATAGAACCAGTCATCACACCATAAATTGACAAAAAAAAAAAAAAAAATAAAATGTGTTTAATTTGAATTTAAAATCACAAGCTATCATGACCAAACACCATCAGCTTTTATTATTGGAGATGCCATTAGTGTTGTGGTTGCAAGCCAAAGATATAATGTTGAAGGATGAAGAAAGGCATTAGCTGTTGTCATTGTAGATGATCAACAACAATTTACGGTGGTTGAAGTAATGGTCTTGAGGATGTCTGTGCTCAATTACAGCCTCATTTCACATCTCATCAATCCATGCAGTAGCAAAAGATTGTCTATGGCTATACATAGATGAAAAGGTTGAACACTTTCTTTAACTCATTATATTAGGTAGCATCGAACACAACTTGTTGGAGTTTCATTCAAAGCCTGAAGCATTTAACAAATTTAACACTCTTTAAAGGTGATAAATGACAAGAGTATAATAAGCATAAGTAGCTTCTATCTTCCAAAAGATGAGACAATAGGTAGGAAAATGGATGAAGTATTAAGGGAATGAAGGCTAGGAGATCTGCGCAAGTAATGGTTGATAATGCATCATTATGTTTATGTAGTTGTAACATATTAAAAAAATAAAGAATATTAGTAGGCTAATTATGGTTAGTAAATTGTACCTGCTAGATGCTGTGCTCATATATTAAATTTAGTTGTGATAATGTTAGAAAACACGCCGAGGCCCACAAAAACCAAGCTGAAGGGGAGTATAGGGTGCAAAAACAAGGTGTAAGAAAAAGCAAAAGAAATAAGGCTATAAGTAGCTGGCTCAGAGACTATGT
>Ga0099824_1008858_pt1 | contig 12651 bp, 5 predicted proteins | sample SiratrowhiteBW_FD_76837 | JGI IMG/M metagenome (GOLD analysis project Ga0099824, IMG submission 76837) | Root nodule microbial communities of legume samples collected from California, USA - Siratro white BW | ecosystem: Host-associated > Plants > Roots > Nodule | place: USA: California... | reverse complement strand
TCCTATGATGAAGAAAAAGCTATTTCCCGCTCCACATCTTTTTCTTTATATATTTAAATTTGTTTCTCATAGTTCTTTTTTTTTTTTTTTTTTTAACAGCCAATAATAAATAAATTTAAATTAATTAGGTCACTTCAAGGTTAACTCAACCTTTATACATCTTAATCTTAATCATAGTTATGTGATCCTTTCCAGTCTTACGTGAATTCATACATAGAAACTTGTAAGTAATGAAACATGCATGACATATATATTTATAGAGAGAAGTGTGAACCTGATCGTAACTGTGAGAAGAAGAAGATGGAGGGGGACAATTGAGATCTGGAAGAGGCCTTCTTCCATGCTTCACCCTCTTCTTCTTCCCCTCTGAACAACAAGAAGGCCTTTTTTTCTCACTCCCACACATTTCTACACTTAATCACGCCACAATGTTCCTTAACGGTATCAGAAGTGGAGCTATTTATAGTAAAGTTCGTCACACATGACGCCTCTTTTAACAGCAGATCCAAAAAGCAAACAAATGATGATACTTTTGACCCTATATTCTTGTGTACTCACGGCATTTTCACTAATATTTTTATTGGAACTATTGGACGTTACTTGTCCTTTTTCTGTGGGAAGAAGACATTACACTAATTAAGTAGTTTTTACATGATCAGGTGACACTGCCTTTAGTTCTACACTGTCCAAAACGAACGATGACAGATATTGAAAAAGCTAAGTATCCATATCCAAAACCAAATAGAAAATATTGAATACCTTTTCTTTTCTTCTTTATTGATATGGTGACAGTTTTTTCAACTTCCCCCCTTCGCAATTTCGTTCCACCTTTCCACTCACAAATCTGGCGACTACTCCACTCACGCCACCCTTTCCCAGTCCCTCCTGTGCAATCCTTTTAACAAATATCATCATAATTCACAATATAAATGCAAAAGGTAAGAACTTGAGTCTTTGTATGACTAAAGCAAAAGGTAAAAAGTGCTAACTATCTTGTAATATAATTGTGATTCATGTATTCTTTTGAAATTGGTTAGTTCTAAAATTTTAATATCGATTTATTACTTCAATAATAAATCTTCATATATAAAATATTGCCATATATATATATATATATATATATATATATATATATTATTACAGTAACTACATATCAATATCCTTAACTGTTCATAGTTGGTACGATCTTTACAAAATTTTAGTTGTTTTAGTGTAAAAAGAAATAAATAATTGAGTGAAAAGAATTATGTGATATAGATTTCTTTTATCGGCAATGAAAAATTGAATTAAAGAACGGTAAAAAATGTTACCCTAACCTCTGTACGAAAAGTCCTAAAGCAATCATTGTCACACCAAAGACGCAGTATTACTAAACATTCCCAATCTAATAGAATATAGTTATAATCTTAAATTTATAGACAATTTATCCATTTTTATACTTAAATTTGTTGACCAAAAGACGGGAGACTATGATAATTTAATTTGCTTATAAAAGTGGAACAAATTTTTTCATAAAAACTGAATTTGACAACAAATATCAGAATTAAGTATATGTAACATTTATACTTGAGATCAGGAAGAGGTCTTCTTCTTCCCCTCTGAACAAATTCACATTAAAAGTTTGGGGACGCTTGGGATTGTAAATGTCATTCGGTCGGAAAAAGACCTTTTTTCACTTGGAAAAAGGCCACCGAAAAGTTGAAACACTCACACACACACAGAGAAATGATGTTTTAAGAACTTAATCAATAATTTAATAATATACTTTAAGATTAATATAATTATTATAATTTAATAGTCCTCATTCCAAGCACAAATCTGGCAACTACTTCCGTCACGCCACGCTTTCCCAGACCCTCCTATGCAACCAATAAGGTAAAGAAAACAAGATACTAGGACAAATACCATGTTTTTAGTATCTATAATTTATATTTAGCGAAGTTTTTATTTTTCGAAATAGTGGATCATGACGTAGATCTTGAACTATATGTAACATTAACTAAGAGATTGTTCTTAATATATTATGAATTATGATCAACTGACTGTGGAATGAGCTGGCACGTGCACAACTGTAAGAAGATAATAAAAGAAAATTAAAGTTTTTGTAATGTGTTATTTAGGTTTCATTAATTGTTTATGTTGTTTGTACTGTGCAAATTATGTTTAATATTTTATGTATATAATTGTATTTAAAATAATATATAAAAAAATATACTATATTGCAATGGTTATAATCTTAAATTTATCAGCAATTTACCAATTTTTATACTTAAATTTGTTGACTAAATATGTAAAGGGAGATTATGATAATTTAATTTATCTATAAAAGTGCAAAAAAAAAAAATCATAAAAACTGAAATTGAAAAAAAAAAATCTAATTTTAAACTTGAATATACCAAACTATAAACTTTCAAATTTTATTTTAAAAAATATGGATTTAAAATAGAGTAATACAATTCAATTATTTGGATTTAGATCTATAAACTCCAAATTATTTTTATTTACAAATATGAAGTTGGATTTAATTTCAATTTAATTTTTTAGATTTAGATTGGATTTGAATTTAATTCAATTTCAGTTATTTAGACTTTGGATAAGATTTTTCAAAATGGAATCCATGAATGTCTTAACTAATTACTAAACATAAATGACGAAATTGTATAGATATTGTCTCTTTATTAACTTGCATCATAATTTTTAGAAAAATGTCATAATTTATTTATGAAAAATATGATTCAATATTTCACCACTCATTTTAGAATTGAAACAAGTAATAAATTTATTAATCGGAAACAAGGATGTAGAATATGACAAGTTACAGCTTAATGTATTAAATCTTTTTCTTAGTAATTATTTTTTTATCATTTTAAATATTCAAATTTATTTATTCAAAATTGAACTTAAGTTAAATTTGTGACTAATAATACACATTTTAGTTCAAATTAATTTGTTATTATTAAATTACACATAAAAAGGTAAATGGAAAACAGACAGGATAACAAATCACATTTAACATGATTTTAACTAAGATGTGAATATAATTTCAAATCAGAATTATAAATTAGAAACAAAAGATATAGTCTAATCATTTTTCTCAAAAACAGTGTTAATGCACTTCTAAAACATATAACCCATCATATCAAAATGTCAATATACTATTACCATAAATAGAGACAAAACACATGGTAGTTTATTAAAGAAAATACTAGAATATATAAAGTAATTAGAAATTTCTAAAGCAGCTATTATGTAAGTATCCTCTTTAGATACCTTAAATATAAGGTGATGAAACTTTTCCGTCCTAAATTAATTATGTGCACAAAATCTGTTCCACTCAAGATAAATATATATTTTAAAATAAAAGCAACTAACAATGATACCCTTAATATAAAAAAAAAGTTTGTTAAGTAAGTTTTTAATTATATTTTCAAATACAATACATATTTTTTTTTTATAAAAATTATTTCTTATATCATATATAATCAATTAACATGTAGTATTAATAAGATTAAAATAATATTAATAATAATATACAAAATAAATTATAAAAAATAGTATATTAATAATATAATAAATATAACTCAAATATTTTTTTAATTTAATAAATTAATTATAGAAAAAGGGACCCTGGGTAAGCAGGGGTTTTAAACTAGTTGATAATAAATTTAAGAATACACACTGTTACATGTTTATATACCAAGGATACTGGAGATAAATATGGAGTCACCAGAAATTGGATTTGGAGGCTCATAATTTTGAAGTTTGGTTGTGAAAGTATATTTCGAAACTGTGCATCCAAACACAACCTTACACACTGTTATATGCATATAATGTTGTCATATAGGAAATCCTTAACACCACTTGCTACTAACTTATTCTCGCATATGCATGTTGAATATGAACAGAAGTGAGATCACAACAAGTTTTGCTGTAAATTTTCTTAAAAATCTAGTTTTTCAGAGCAGAGAAATCTGGCTCAGAAGGCTTCTGAGGCATGAGGGGTAGCAGTTTCTGTGGCTGTGACACTCTGGTGCGTTTACCACTTCGCAGGTGACGCAATGCACTTGATGCAAACTTTGATGCATATACAGCGGCTGCAAAGCTAGGTGAGGACCCTTCCTCATTTTCCAAGTTTTGTATCCTTTCTTCTGCTTCACGTAACGACCTCTCTGCCTTCTTCTTTCTGTATCTTCGCCATGCTGCTTGTATGAAACATGCACCCCATGTCTTCCATTGCAAGGAATAGAATCTGAACCAAAATTAAATGTAAGAATAATCCTAAGTTCTGTGTATATAATAACTAAAAAATGTCATTTTACTGTCTTAAGAAATGAATTTTAAATTTAAAGTAACCTTATTAAATAAGCTTATAAGATAAGATGTCTATCTGACATGTAACTTAAGGTTTATATTTATAATACTAACTTGTAACTTAAGATTTGTATTTATTTATAAAATATTGAAAGACCTCGTTTTTAATCAAAATGGAATCTCTTACAGCTTTCGATTTATTAAGAATTGCTTAAAATATAATGATGCGTTATGGAAGGCAAAATGGTTTAACTGAGGTGAATCCTTGCCTGAAAGTGTGTTGGAGTTGTTTGTTGTTTATAAGACGTCGAAATTGGGAAGCAACAGATTTCAAGTCCTCCGGCATGAGAGCAAAGGCTTCAACTTCTGATATAGTTTCCACAGTTCTAGTTGAAATGGGAAGATTTGAGGAGTAGTTGGGGTCCAAGGCCCATGTTAGAAGCTCTTCTCCACAGAAGTCACCAGCCTTGATCTCAAAGGAGTTGAAGAAACCAGTTCTTCCACCATTTGTTGTGGCAGTTGCAAGTGTTCCACGCATGATGAAGAGCATTTCATCAACTGGATCCCCTTCACGAACTATCTGACTTTTCTCTGTGTACAGAACTGGCTTCAGTCTATCACACAATGCATCCAACAACTGATTATCCATGCTCTCAAACATTGGCACCTAGATCAGTAAGAAGGTAATGCTTATCACACTTACACATTCAAGTATGCATAGGAAGGAATTCTGTGTATATCACTTATCAGAAGTTTCAAAGATAATTTAATGTGCATAATAAGAACATGCATTAAAGGTAGAGTGAGTTATTGAATTGAAACTCCAATTCTGATTGAATTTATAAACAAAAGGTATTTAAGGAATTCTGTTTCTGATTGAAAAATAACACCAAAAACATCTAAGAAACTATTCATAAGGAAAGAACCGAGTGAATGGAGAGATGATTATGGATGGTACATACTTTTTTAAGTAGATCTAAGCAAAGATGGCGCTTTATGTCCCTTCTTAAATCTTTGGGGAGGTTGCGAATTAATGTCTCCTCCTCAACACCCCTATTTTCTTGCCATTTGTATTGTTCATACCGTCTGATTCTTTGCTTCAGGAAATCAGGTAGCATTCTGTGGGACATCCACAGTTCTGCATCCCTCCTTTTGATTCTCATCTCTTCAACTCTGACAGTGGTAGATTGTAGATATTTCTGCAACAATAACCAACACGAGTACCGAATCCATGAATTCAACAAATGAGAAGGGTGGGAGAATGAAAGTAACTCCTTTATCACACTCAAAATTGATGAAAATTTGGTTTCTTATGTAAGGTTTAAAATCCGTCTGTCTGTTTGGTCTTTACTCCATCACAGAAACCACTGATTTAATTTGAAAGACTCATGAATTAGACTGTATCTATGACTAAGGAGGTGTAAATACGCCAATGTATACAAGATCACTCTATTATCTCATGTCATAGAATTACCTGCATGTTTCCAATAAGTGATGCAAATAGAACCAACCCAGAGACAGCAATGGAGATACCAAAGATTATCTCCCCTACATAAGTACTTGTCTCGAGACCTTGCCCAACTGAACTGCAAAAAATCACAAAAAGAGTATGACTTTGGCATGCTTTTAGCCTCCATCATTAGGTTGTATAATGTTTTCCTTGACAAGATGTTACAAACACTAAGTACTTATTTGATTTGGTCATTGGAACCTGGGATCCACATGTGAAAAATAGGAATTGCTCAAAGTAATTTCAGCTTGCATGAATGTGGATGCAAGGATTTACATGTTCTTCTCATGAAGTAGGACTTTTAGTCTAACAAAATCGTCATCCATTTATATATTATTGAAAATTCTTATTTTTAATTAATATGAAATCTCTAATGCAAATTAAACGTGCACTAACTATCAGCAATAAGATAGAAAAGTTGGGAACAAAATTAAGGATATAGGTAGATTAAATTAAGTTCCTAAGTTTATAAAATGGGAATGTTGCATATGCAGTCAAGAGTATAGGAGAGAAGATTATTGGCCTACCTTAAGCTACGCAAACCCCACCAAAAGCAGTAGAAGAACTTGTGATGAAAATCAGTAGCTGATTCTACCACTCGAGACTGTAGAGCTTCTATGAACATTCCAAAATTGAAAGCTTCCAGGTCTCCATTGTTTCGTGGATCAGTGAGTTGGCAAGAGTGATTGAGAAGTGATTGAACAGTAGAATTGTCAGCTCCACAGCTAAGGTAGGATTCATGAAAGAAAGTAGTATTCTTCAGCCGATGGCGCCAGCACCTCACCATTGATTCTACTGAAAACAGATACCAGAAAGCTCCAACGACCTGGTGTATATGCCACATGTAGTTCATAGCATGATTACTAGGAACATAGGCAAGGTGTTACAAACGTAAGTGACAAAATCAACTCACATGACTTGCTAGCATGTAGAGAAAAAGATTGTAAGCTGCTCCAGCCCATGCTGTCTCAGTCAATATGCCAGAAGTGCTTGTTACTTCTTTGAATAAAGGGTAGATCCGCAGAAGCCTTGGCACATACTGGGCTATTACTGTATACTTCAACAAATCCTTTCCCACGTGAGGAGCTGAGCATGTTGGGAATACGATCATAGCTAAAATGACCATCTAAGAACACATTAAAAGTGTTAAAACATCATGAAATTATGTCTTTCACATAAACTGAACTTAAAACAACGTTAATTGATGGTTCAAACTGATATGCCTAGTGATTCTCTATGACATATTCTTATGGGGTAATTCACACTTCAATGACAGATAATGATATATTAAAAGGTACTTCTGTCTTCTGAATTGAGAATGTGAGTGTAAAAAAATACCTGAGGAAGTGGAATAATTGATAGAATGTCAATGCTGAAGTAAGAACTTAGGTATTTCATCACTATGGCTGAAGGGTCAACAACAAGTTCACCCCTTCCAAACACACGAGAGGAAGGTGCGATAAACCCGGTTCGAAACTGAAAGATAATGTGAAGAATGTAGAAAAGATCAAAGAATGTGCGGAGAACACTGGCAGTAATCTTGAGTGGTCCGTCCAAATCAAGGCATTTTTTACTGTCATCAATCACTGGGATGTAAAAGAAAAGTGGATCCACAGAGATTGCCATCACACTTGTGATTACAAAAATTTTGTTCCACTTTTGAAGTGTTGGTCCCTGTGGATGAAGAACATGCCTCCTACAAGACAAATTTCTTATTGATTCATTACTGACAGAACTTTCAGTTGATTGAATTTTTCTTTTGTGAAATCCGTCACTAGTGGAATCATTGTGCTCGATACTTGAAGATGAAAATGATTTCCAATCCTTAAACCTGGACAGGAATATAAAACTCGGATAAGAATCAAGTATATGTTAGCATCAAATTTTTTCCCTTTGAAAATCTCCTAAAAGGCCAATACAATGGTTTGGTAAATGATCAAATTCCATTACTAGCAGTTAAAGGTAGGAATATAGGATAGTGTTTGTAATAGTGGAGTAATCTACTAATCTTGTTGACAAGATCATTTTCCAATTATTGATCATTTTACTATTCTTTTTAATGTAGGAATATAGGATGGTGTTTGTAATAGTGGAGTAATGCTTTTCTGAATGGAGAAATGAAAAACTATTTTTCTGGTAGAAAAGGAAAATGAATGACTGAGGCAGCATGACTATGCAGAGGCAGAATATATGATTCTAAAAGTCTGCAAAGAGTGTTGAAGTTAAAACAGCAAAATGTATCAAAAATAATTAAACAAAAAAGTAAAATTGCAGAAATACAAAACCAGACTTTTAGCAAACGAACCTAACAAATCTCTGTCCCTTTGGAGTCATGATTAAGTTACTGTCGCATGCAGTGAGAATATTTATGCTTTATACGGGGAAAAACACTTCACTTGTACCATAGAAGATTCAGGCCTGCAAAATCCAACTTCAAGTTAAAAACTTCTTCAAAAACTCAACTGGTGAAAAAGGTCAACTATTTGACTTTTTTTTATTTTGCTATCAAGTTCCCATTATTATTCTAGACCAGAATGCTCTCCCCAAGATTCAGTACTTTCTGCTATGCTATAAAATCATTTGCCTTTTTCTTTCAAAAAAAAAAAAAAAAAACTTTCCATAACTTACATATTCAAAGTTATGACCCTAACAAGAAACCATCAACGGCTTAAATATTTACTTAAATTCATCAAGTCAATTAAGTGAAGTACCCAACACCAAACTAACCACAACCAGAGTCAAAAAAATTTGGAAAACATCAGCATATAATTGTTGTATACATAGAGAGAGAGAGGAAGGGTGGAGAGGGGTTGACTTGAACCAAGTGGAACAGTTTAATAGTGTTAAAAACGCTACATAATGAAATAATGAATAATAGGAAAATTTTATCAATGAACAAGTAACTAAAAAGCTAATATGAAAGCCATGATACGAATAACTGCATGTAAAACATATACATAAACTTGTTCAATCCAAAAACAACTAACTTCAAAGCTTTCTCATCTTGGAAAACTGAGGAAGAAACTATGAGCCCAACTCCAAAACTTACTTCTGAAGGTTAAAAGAAATCCAAAGAAAGTTTGAAAAACGAAGACCAAACAAACATGGCTTTATGTTTTGCTTCTGACAAAGTTAGAAAAGGGTGTGTTGTGGTTGAGGAAAGCAAGAGAATTGGCAAAGTAGAAGGTTAAAGGAACATGAACCTTGTTAGCCATGTAAAGGTTGCTTGATAAGTGCAAAGTTTCTTCTCTGTTTCCTTTACTTACTCGAGGAACAAAGCAGGAACTTGAGTAGCACAAAACTAAAGAAAAGAAACAAGTTCTGCATTAATAAACCTCAGAGAAAGAGTTTTGGATGGTCACGCACTTACAAGTATGATAGTGATGATAGTGATGGAAAGAAAAAGAAGAAAGAGTGATATAAAGCAGTAGCAACACTGACATGAGTGAGGGTGTTAGAAGACTAAGAGAGTCAAGTATATGCATGCAGATATATACGTACATTACTACATACCAACCCACCAAATACTAAGAACTAACTCACTAATTTGATGAATTTAAATTTAACTTAAATTCGTAAAATTAACTTATAAAATAATATTTATTTTCAGTTATATATTATAAATTAAATTATTTTTTATCTCTAATAAATATAAGATTTCAAACACCACATATATAGTATAGTTATAATGTTATGTATATTACATCATCGAAAATTTATTTCAAACAAACTTATTCTTAAACAATAAAAAGTAGAAAAAACTTGCCTATAAATTAAAATTAATTTATACACTAATTAAAAATAAGAATTTACACAAATTATATAAAAGATTTAACTTACTAACTTATAGACTAATTTAACCTATTAAAAGTTTATTTGATATTTTATTTTTTCTTCTAAAAATATTTGTAAGAAACTTTGTCCAAATATGTTGAGACTATGATTAGATATTCTTATTGACTTGATGTTCTATAATTAAATTAAAGTCCTATTTACCTGAAAAATAAATGTAGAATGGGTTAATGTTTGGTTTTAAATTTTGGAGAAGTGATTAAAGAAGGTAATGTCTTGTGATAATAATTGAATTTATTATCCTTTTTAACCAATCAAAAGCACCTGAGCTTGATGGAGGAATAATTGATGATCATTGTACTGTGTCCTCTGATGCATGGCCCATCATAAAGATGATTTTAATATCATGGTGACTCATCAATAATTGTCGCTACATTAAAGTAGATATTTGTTTTTAAGAATTTAAATATGTAATTAATATTATTTTAACTTTCATTTTAATAAAATATTATTTTTCTATAGTTTTATTGTATTACAATTGTATTTTTTACCATTCCTAGATAAAATATTGGATACTATTTATTTTTCTTTTCAAAAGTTTTTCTGTTGAAATTTACTATTATTATTTTCAAAATTATAAATAATTATAATTTTGCAGTCAAATGAATTTATTAACATTTCTTGTACGTTGATTTGAAAAATTAAATATTATTTATTAATTTATCAATGAGTCAAACATTGAAATATTATATATATAATTGACAACTTAATAGCCAATATTATATATTTATATTATATATTTCCGTATTTTTTTATTTATTTCATCGTTTTAAAATTTTTATTATCTTAAGTTTCACCATGTTTCAGTTTCGCTATAACAAATACATGAATAAGACAAATACAAATGTGTGAACTTTTAAATAATATTTTTTTTCATCAGCAATAAGTTATATTTGTGTTTGACCAAAACCAAACATATAATAAACAAAAATTTGATGTGGGATAGTCTCTGTTTAAGTTATGGTCTCAATTATTATTTATTACGTTAAATATTTAAAGAAAAATTTTTACAGTTTAATTTTTTGAGCTCAAACAATATTATCTTCCATAAAAACAATATTACGGTTTAGAATTTTTCTTCAAAATAATATTTTAAAACGAAATTAAAAGAATTTCTTGAAAATAAAATAAGTTAGGTTTAATTTAGTCTAGTCTAAGATTGAATTAAAAAGTTTAAATGGAATGATTAGTCAAGTTGACTAACTAAAGTAAAAATATTTTTTAAAACTTAAAAACTCATAAAACTGAAACACTAAACTTTTTAGTTTAACGTTGGCTTGTAATTAAATAAATGTTTGATGTTGTTTTATATTCAAAACATGACAATTAAACTCAATAGAAAGTGCATTTTAGTTAAATTTTACAAATCTCTTGCCCCATAGAATTGTAAATTCCAATATAGAAAATCAAAGTACTCTTTTGATATGGCTTTGTCAGATTCTGGTGGCATTTGACAAAACTTGATAAAAATCTTTATTAAATTATGTTTTTTTAAGATTATTAAATTAAGTATATATACATGCAATAATAACAATCTTAAAGCTTGAACAATACTCAAAAATATCTTCTATGGTTCTAGTATCATACTGGATAAGGATTATTAGTCTTTTTTTTAGTTCACATGGATCCTTAATGAGTCACCATCAAGGGTTCTGCTTATAATATTTGTGTCCTTACGAACTTTTTCTCACTTTATGAGTTGTTTTGATGCAGTTGCAATGGAGGAGATGTTCATGACAATGTTGAACACGAAAAAGAGAAGACAGGAAAAGAAAGACGGAAAAAGAAGCACAGAAAAGAAGGAAAAATCAATAAAGTTAACCATTATGCGCTTCCAACGTGTTTCCGTTCAAAAACTTTGATGTTTTGTATAGAAACATACTCAAACATATTAAAATATTCTACTCATTTGTTATGCATAATCTACATTGTACAATATGATAGTACATGCAATTGTCGGCAAGACAAATAAGTCCATCTTACAAAATTGAAATTTGAAGAAAAGTTCATGACGATTTATATCATGAATATGGATAATATCTAAAATTTTACACTGAGTATTAAAATAAAAATAGTATGAAACTCTTCTTATAATTATTTTTTCTTGTATTATCTTTATTTTAAATTATTAAAATTTAGAACATTTTTTAATTATCAAGTAATTTAGAAAATTTATATTAATTTTCTTTTATTTTATGTTATGTAATTTATTTGTAAGATATTTGATAATTTTTACTATTTTTATAATTATTATTTTTTATTTAATTGTTATTTAGTATTCTAATTTAATATGTAAATAATTATAATTATAATTTTTTAAAATGCAATATTAGAGAGAGAAAAATATGTATATGTTTCGGTTGTGATTTTTAATTTTTATACAAATTATTTTATTAGTATTTAGAACAATAAAAGGAACAGATACATATACAAGTATACCTATTTCTTAATAGGATAAGAATGAGACAAAATCTTTATACAATAAATTTAAAATTTTACTTCAAGAATAAGAATGGTAATCAAACCTACATATATCTTGTTCGGCTATCATTCCTAGAAATAATAATAATAATAATAATAATAATAATAATAATAATAATAATAATAATAATATATATATATATTTGAAGGAGGTAAATTGTTTTTAATCATCAATATTTGAATTAATATAAAAATTATTTATTTATGTAAATGATTGAAAAAAGACGTAATCTATCAAGAAAATTAAGAAACTAAAAAAAGATAACAAATGAACCTTCAAGAATAATGTAGATTTTCCTGCAAATAAAATTAACTCTGACATTGCTTGAATTTTTTCTGGATGTAAGTTTTCTTATTTATAATTAGGCGTTAGAAATTATTTTGCACTAATATCCAAAAATTGGAAATGAAAAAAAAAAAAAAAAAAAAAATTATTTTTTTTTAATATTTTTTTTTTTTTTTTTTTTTTTTTTTTTTTTTTTTTTTTTTTTTTTTTT
>Ga0099824_1008855_pt1 | contig 12654 bp, 4 predicted proteins | sample SiratrowhiteBW_FD_76837 | JGI IMG/M metagenome (GOLD analysis project Ga0099824, IMG submission 76837) | Root nodule microbial communities of legume samples collected from California, USA - Siratro white BW | ecosystem: Host-associated > Plants > Roots > Nodule | place: USA: California... | reverse complement strand
TATACATTATATATATATATATATATATATATATATATATTTAAATAAAAAAAATATATTTTATATTTATAAAAAAAAAAAAAAAAAATATTTAAAAAAAAAAATAGATATATATATATATATATATATATATATATATATATATATATATATCATCTAAAAAATATTGCTTAAATAAGAAAATTACATAAAATTAATACTTTTGTTATAATTTAATGTATGCTTTAAAATATTTTAATGTCTCTTTTAGAATTTTATTGATATGATTTTTTTATATCAAAGTATACCATTATACTATTAGTTGGATTCAATGAAATCACTTAATTTTTTTTATATAAAATTTGTTCTTTGGACATCTTTTAAAATGGTTAATGAAATGACGATTACCAAAGTCCTACATGTGGTGAATGTATTAAGTAATTAATGACATAAGATATTTAAATTTTATTAATTCTTGTATTGCTATTTAATATAACAAGTGTTAAGAGTCATCTTAATTGATCAATGAACATGTAAATTTTGATATTAAGTGTTATTACGCGACAGACAAACGTGTATATAGTGTTGTTGAACAACGAGTCTAATTGTATTCCCTTACTTATTAAAGACTTTTAAGTAAAATTAAAGATGTATGATGTACTACAGTAATGATTATGTGTTAACTAAATAGTTGATTATTTTACATTTACTTGTTTTAGATTTAAGTGTTTAAGTTTGTGTATATTTTAAAGTTTTAATATTTTTTGTTCTATTATTATAATATTTTTTTTAATTTCATCCCATTATTTTAAAAGTTTTAAATTGACTCAATGTGATTTCTTCTTTCTTTCGTAAAATTGATGATGACAACATTACACATCAACAAGTAACTAATTAATAAAAGTTATTTTATTGATAAAAGTGACATACAACGAAATAGAAAAAAAACTATTAAATCTATTTTGTAATAAATATATCAAATGTATACATAAAATTATGGTGACAATTATAAATTAAGAAAATAATTTAAATTTTGAATAAAAATATTATTACGATTAAATCATAAGAATACTGTTTATTAATTAAAAGAAAAGCCCACTCATTTTAAAATTGTCACATATATGTTTGTGCTCGTGTGCATACATATATGACAGATTCATCAATAATGAGTATTCTTAGGATGAAATTGGATCTCATTTCCGAAATCGTAGTAATAGAGATTCTTGGAGATACCCTCCAAAAGAAAGGAACAAACAAAATTCTGAATTATGGTCACCATTGGAAATACACGTGCCTCAATGTAAAGAAGGAAAAATTGGGGGAGAAAAAATAAAAAGTGCATGTTATATTTTCTTTTTCTTCTTTTAATTTATTAAGGAAATCATGTGGAATAAATTGTATCACATGTTTACTATATATTCCAAGATGGAAAAGCATGGGAATACTTATTCGGTGCATGAATGCATGAGAATAGAACCAGAAAACTTTTGTATGCAACTAAATAATAATTAATAAAAAAAAGGCAATTAGGAAATATAATTTCATTTTATTTTTTACAAACTGTAGAAAGTAAAACAAATATGCATAACAATATAAGGAAATAAAACTAAGCAAGAAAACTTAGTTGGTGATAAAGTTGTTGAGGTTAAGAGACTATAATAATAACTTGACTTAAATGAAAGTGTGTTTAGTCACATATAGGATAGTATACATGGACTTTAATAAGTTTGACTCATTTAATGCTTAATGTCTGTCAACGTTTAGAAAAAGATTAATCAACTATGTGATGATATTAACTTTATTTGAGTTTTACAATTGGGTTTATGGATCAATATCAACATTTATATTTAGTTATCTTATGAATTATTCTTACTCGTTATATTTCATGAACATGTTCTCACAAAGATATGAAAGTGTATTTCATTTGTTTTAATGCATACTAAGTGATTATTTGTATCATAATTCAAAGGACAACAACAATATTTTCACTTACCATACTACATATTCCTTTTAATGCATAGGCAAACTATCATCACTCACTAATTGTATAATAGGGTAATAGACCTACATAATTCATTATATTTGCACCATAATTAATTAAGTAGGACAAAACTCATTAAGATATTTAGATTTGGAGCACAGTTAAGTATGCCCTTATTATAATAAATAATATTCATATTTAGACAAAAGTAACATTTAAACTTTAGAAAAAAATTTCATATTTAATCCTTTTCAATTATTATGAACAGAGTAAGTTGATAATTATTTAAATTAAGATATTATCAATAAACTTTTGATTTTTCAAATCAATCATCATCAATTAAAAACATCTCACTTTTATTTCTACTATCTTTCCTTTATTTTAATGTCACTTTCTCTTTATTTTGTTTTCTTTTTCATTCTTCCAATAATGCAACCAAAGGCTTAAAGTTGAAGATAATAAATATTTTACCGATGTTGACCTTAGACGGCATGGCCTAATTTCACTTTCGGTGCATGCATGCTTCCACTTTCACTTAATTGCTTTAAGTTTCATCTTTTAATTCAAAACACCCAAATGCAAAAACCTTTTAAGAAAAATGTTTCATTAAAGAGAAAACTCCTTATTTTGAAGATGAAACTTTTTCAGAACTTTTTAATCAGGAGTGTGTTTTATAAACTAAATAAGTTAATTCTATATCATTTTATTTGTTTTGTTTTGAAATTTTAAATTAGATGTGATTTGTTTTGTTTTGAAATTTTAAATTAGATGAGTTTAGTGCGTGAATTTATTTTGCAAAACAATTATTTTACTAATGATATTTTTAAATATTATTTTGGTTATATCTAGCAAATAGTTGATAACTTAAATAAAAGCTACTTCTTCTTCTTTTCGGACGAGTTAAACTTACTAATTATATTAGAAAGTGTTCAGTGAAATTGGTGATATAATTGATTGATAAATGTAAAATAATATTGAAATATGTTTATATTTTGTATATTTTATAAACAAAATAGTAATTTAAATTTCTTGCCGTATCTTGAATAATAAAAAATTATCAAAATTATAAAAACAAACTCTTTTTTTCTTTATTTTAATTTATTTCATTTAATAAATATATACAAAATGAGAAATGAAACTAGAAAAGTTATTGTTGTATTTTTTAAGTGATAAATTACTTAAGGCTAATTTAAACATGAAATTTAAAAGTCATTATTTTTCCTTTTGAAAAGTTAGAAATTTTCATAAACCCTAGTTTTATTATTATTTTTTTTATCTTGAAAAAGGTCAAACAAACCTATATTCTTTCAAAATTTGTAATGGTCCAATTAAAACGTCACGCGGAACAATTATTAATTTATTGCTAAAAATTTCTACGCCAAGCTTTTAATTTTATTTTTTCATTAAATTAAATATGTCATTGATTAATTTGAAAAAAAAAATGTATTCAGGTTCACAGACACTTTTTTTTTAAATATGAAGTACAACAAGTCCACAACTTTGAACATACATCTTTGATCAAATACAAGTTTTATGATAGGTTAGGTTTAAAAAAAAAAATTAAAAAAAGTAAAAAAGTTAAACGACTTTATAAATATTTAATAAAAGGTAAATAAAAATAAATTATATAATTGAATATTCACTGTAAACAGAAACTAAACTCAGTTTTATTCCAATAGACAACAAGAGTTTGACGGAGGTTAATGATGATGTGCTTAACATTACGGGTGTAGAAATGCCACATGGAAACACAATCATTGGAATTTTCACCTATAATTAACACGTGGCGAGGAACGGAGTGAACACGGTAACACACCAAGCACGTGACCTTCCAGAAACTTCGGCGAAACTCGTGGCTGGAAATGGCGGAAGAATCTAGCGGCCAGCAGGAGGCCACGTGGCTACGCAACCACGTGGGTATCCTACGTGGCACCCTCATTCCACTGAAAATGATTCGTTCATTTTATACGTTGGCCACTCCGAAGAAACAAGCGAAGACACAAACAAACTCTGTTTCTCTTTCTCTCTCTCCAACAAGAAGAAAGCGCCAGAAAATAAAAGGGAAAAGAAAGAGTGTGTGTTGTTGACTCTTTTGGTAGTGGGAATTTGAGATTTTGGGAATGGGCATGAATAATGGCGAGGGAACTGAAGGAGGGGCATTGCAGAGGGTGCTTTACATGTGGGGTTACCTTCCCGGAGCTCTGCCGCAGAGGACGCCGCTCTTGACTCCCGTCGCTGTTAGGTATCCGCCGTGTAGTTACTCGTGGAATGATGTTTGCGGCGGCGGTTGTGGATTCGCTATTGCTATCTCTGGTGCCTTATCTTTTTCATTCCTTTAATTATATTTTGTTTCTTCCAAAATTTGTTTGGATTTGAAAATTAAGCAGGTTTGGGGGAAATTGTTGAACTCTATTGATGGAAGATTGGAGCAGAAACTCAATTTAGTTCAGCGGCTTGAGCTTCCTTGTCTAATTTTATTCTCATTGAAGTTTTTTTTTTTTTTTTCTTCTCTCGGTCTGTAGGGGAGTATGAGTGAACAGTGATTTTTGTATTTTTGTTTATAGTTTTATTAAATAAAGTATTGCGCTTTTGAACTTTGATGGGGTCTTATTTTGTTCGGTTGGTCAAATATGGTCAAACACTGAAATATAAGGAGGTGAATTAAGGAGGTTGTTTGGAGTTTTGTGAGGCTTTCATTACTGTTTTACTTGAGACAATTCATTGTTACTACCAATCTCTCGCCCCTCATCTCATGGAATGTGTTGTTGTTTTTCCCTGTGTTGTAAATTATTTAGGTGATAATAGTATTTGGGTTATGGCCTATCTCTCTTTCGGTTTCTTTCACCATTTTTTTTGTATCAAGGATTCATCATTACTCACGTGTTCTTCCTTAATCAGGCTCAGGGAAGCTCATCACGTGGGGCTCGACAGATGATTTAGGCCAAAGCTATGTGACTTCTGGCAAGCACGGGGTAATGCATAACTATTTATGGAATAGACCCTGACTTCTCTCTCTTATTATATCGTTTTGCTGTGTCAACAAACTAACATTTCTGGTTTATTTGTAAAGGAAACTCCAGAGCCTTTCCCTCTTCCAACTGAAGCCTCTATTGTAAAAGCTGCAGCAGGGTGGGCTCATTGTGTTGCTGTAACAGGTAAGGTGGATTTTCTTACTTTTCTTGCCTGATAGAAAAAGAAGAAGAAATGAGATGATGAGAGTGAAAGGAGAAGACTAAACTAAAATAGAACCTATAGTTTTGGTTTTCTAAAAGGCTTTTCATGTATCTATTATTTTAACAAGTAACACTTCCAAAATGAATTCAACAATATCATCCAACTGGAAAAGAGTATTTTTGTCTTGTACATTAATCAAGTTTCCTACAAATATGTTTTGCCACAGAACATGGAGAAGTTTATACGTGGGGATGGAAAGAATGTATACCCTCTGGGAGGGTATTTGGTGAACCGTCGACGGGGGTAAGTCTTGAAAAAGATGTAACAGGAAGGCATAGCCAATTATCGACAGAGCAAGGTATGTTTGACCTCTTTACAACAACAGCTTATGTACAGCTAGCTGTCCCTCCCAAGGAGTGGTCTAAGCAAGCCAAGGTGCTCCAAAGAAGGAGTGGGGGATATATGATAGAATCTTGCAACCCAAAAAGGAAAGAAGAAAAAAAAAAAAGCGTTTTGTGGTTTAGCCCTCTATGATGAACCCTCATTCCCTACCTGGATGTACTGCCTCCAGTTATCCCTCCCTGGGGGGGACCATGACCCTTGTTATTGGTGACTGATGTAGAGTTGTTTTGCAATAGTGAGCCCTCGTTCTCAAGGCTCAAGATCTACTGGAGGTACTGCCTCTAATAACAGTGGAGAAGAAACTACAAAGCGAAGAAGAGTATCTGCAGCAAAGCAAACAGCTGAAAGCTCGTCATCCACGGACAATAGTCTGACAGCGTTTCCATGTCTTGTCACACTAAATCCAGGAATAAGGATAGCTAGTGTTGCTGCCGGTGGACGCCATACACTTGCATTGTCAGGTACAGGACCTTGTAATGGACTAGTTTTAAACCTAAGTCTAAGATTTGTATGTTATTTTCTTCCCATTGTGTAACTTGGTTTGATTGATGCATCTTTGATGTTAAGAGGTATCATTGATTTTGGTTTTATGAGAGTTTCAGATACAGGACTGGTGTGGGCTTGGGGCTATGGAGGTGAAGGACAGCTTGGTTTGGGTTCAAGAATACGTATGGTATCCTCTCCTCATCTCGTTCCATGTATTGATTCTTCTTATTATGGTAAAGATAGATCTGCTACACTGGTTCGAGGAAGCATGGGTTCAGAGGGGCAAAGTTTTAGAGTTCCTGGAAGTTACATAAAGAGAATTGCCTGTGGAGGTCGACATAGTGCAGTAATTACAGGTACATATGTGTCAGTCTATTTAGCAACTCAGCTGGACCACCTGCACCTTAGTTCTTTGAAGAACCTAAAATGAAAATATCTACATGCTTTGTTTATAATGTTGCAATTTTCCTACCTGGTGTCAAAATTTGGTGCTTAGAAGGAGAAAACTAGTTTCTTAATGGATCGATGGACTGATTAGAATTGTATGATTTGACAAGGAGAAATAATATCTTAACATTAGATCCAAAAACTTGTGAAAATATTGATCTATAAATAGTGTTGTCTTTCTGGATACTAGATTAAGAGTTAGTTTTACTTATAAAAACTTTGTTTAGTAAGCTTGTTTTGTTTCCAGAAACTCTTTTTATGTTATCTTTGGTAAATTTGTTTGTACTAATATTGGATTATCTATCTTTTGAGTTGACAGATGCTGGAGCCTTGCTTACTTTTGGTTGGGGACTCTACGGACAGGTAAAATTTAAAGTGAACCGGGATACTATTTTTAACTACTGCAAGTTCATATTTTATTTGGCAATGTAAGATGAATTTGTAACTATATACTGTCACCAACATTCCCAATTTATTTTCATGGCTTCATAACTAAGGTTACTGATGTAGTGGGTATGTTATAGCAGATCGAACTTGCAGAGTTTTTCCTTAAATTTTGTCGGTGTTTATTGCAAATAAAATAAATGGTTCCTAAATCCTAATATTAGAAAATCCCATTCTGATGCAGTATTCTTGTCAGCGACTGAACTTAAATTCTCTCTCGTTCAGTTCTGCTTTTGCCTTTCATTTATTTTCATGATCTTATCAGATAATAGTGTAACCCCTTGATAATAAGGAGCGTCCCATGCACTGAGTTACCTCACTTTGCATGTCATATCACCAACATCCTATTGTTTATTTTGCTATCTAATACTTCTCTGGCACTGGGAAAAATGAAGTGCAACGTGACTTAAAATTTGTGCTTTGACTTGCCTTAGATTGTGGGAGTATTATTATTCCACATGAATCCAACTGAATTATGTGATACTCGGTTGAAATATATTCATCTGTGGCACTGTTTGGATACCATCACCCCTTAACCATTCTTAAGGATGAATCTGTAGGTAAAGTAGAATATGGTGGACAAAAGCAAGTAGATGTTGAAGATGTGGTTCACTCTAACAAGGGATTATTTATTCTATTCCTTTACAATATTTTATCTTTCTTGTCACCTCTTAGTCAATGCATGCTTAAGCTCATTATACTCTATTCATGTCATCTTGTTTTGGTCAAGTGTGGGCAAGGAACTACCGATGATGAACTAAGCCCAACTTGTGTATCTTCCTTATTGGGTATCCACATAGAGGGAGTTGCTGCTGGACTGTGGCATACAGTCTGTATATCTGCTGATGGTGATGTGTATGCATTTGGTGGTAATCAGTTTGGGCAGCTAGGAACTGGTACTGATCAAGCTGAGGTATGCTATAATTAGTGTCATCCCATAGATTCCCCACTCAGTTTGTCGCGAAAACAAAACATAATCACCCGATTATATCAATCACCAGTGTATGGTGATTGTACATTCGTCATAATATTGATGTCACTGAATGTTTTGACAGTTCTATTTGTTGAGGCAACCTGTGATTCAGTTTTTTAAGTATTAACTTCAATTTTGAAACAGATTCTACCAAGATTAGTGGATTCTCCGAGTTTGGAAAATATGCATGCAAAGATTATATCGTGTGGTGCTCGTCACACTGCTTTAGTAACAGGTATACCATCTTACGGGGACATGCTTATGTCATTTTAATAGCTGTCTAATCAGAGTTAGGCTTCCATTATTGAAGTCATTTAACACATCTCTAAACACTATATTAATCTGAATATGTGCTTGATATTTCTGAAGTAGATGAGCAGGGAGCACTTAAAATTTCCCCACTTGTTAATCATTCGTTCATGTTCCCAAAGTTTGGTTGAATGTCCTGTTACTAACACAACAATTGTGGAAAAAGTAGGCTGTAACATATATGTTTTGTCAAAAATGTAGAATGTCGATTCCAATGTGAAGGGATGTAAGGTAAAAAGATTCTTTAATTATGTGATGTCCATAAAGACAATGGTGCTAGTCAAACTGAATAATCTCGGGCAGGGTTTGTATTGAATGGGTTATATAATCTCTGTTTATTTTTACTTTTTGCATTAGTCACCAGGGCCTTATCCACAACTAATGTTTAATTTTTAATTTTATTGGCACTTCTAAAGACATACACATGTAAACTGGCATGTATATTCTTCATACATTTAATTAGTTTTCTTTCTTTCGTTTATTTTCTTCAAGAGGGTGGAAGAGTTTTCTGCTGGGGATGGAACAAATATGGACAGGTACTAATATCACACTACCACTTTTATTTTTAGTGTAGACTTGTGCTGGTATTAGCAACATTCTAAGTTGTGATTTCTGGGTGTGACAGCTTGGCCTTGGGGACGTGATTGACCGTAACGTTCCTTCTGAAGTCACCATTGAAGGCTGTGTTCCTAAAAATGTTGCTTGTGGCTGGTGGCATACTCTTCTCCTGGCCGAGTCCCCCACCTGATGTCATGGTTTATCCGAGGCTCTTGATCAAATTTTGTTAGTTAGCTTAGCGGTTCTTTTGAAAGGCAATGGTTAATGTACATAAAATAGTGGTATACTCTTCATACATGTGTGTATTGTTTCATGGTGTGCTACTTGTGAATAACCATGACTAGCTCTAGTATTTAACACCATCCAAAAGCGATAATATTGCTTGGAAAGAAGTATTATTGAGTCCTTTCCACCTATGTAACATTCTTAACCATTGTGTATATTATATTTTATTGTACAGACTATTCAGTATAGTTATATGCACTGGATGTTAGTATGCTGGCATGTAATTGTTGGATAGGTGTAAATGCAATCCTTTAAATCAATACATACATAAACCATATTTCACCCAACTCAACTTCCTTATTTTGTTATGGATCAATAGCTTCTTACTATACAGCATTTACTACCATTACACATTTACTGAATCAACTTTAGACCATTCAACCAGAGATATATTGATTACAAAAAGTAATTTTCTTGTTTAGGATCAAATCCCTTTATCATTAGAATCATGGAATCAAACTCAAATATTCCATTACGTCAAATTCACACTGATTTATTTTATCCCTTTTTGGCATGGACTCTTTCAACTTCTTCCAAGATTGCTGAAGACCACAGGAAGAGTGAAAGACTATCCTATGTAAGGACCACCTCTCCCATCCAAGGGTTTTTTTCTGAACCAAAATAAAACAGGCCTTTTCTTTTGTGTAAATAGCAAAAATAAGATGCAACATGAGGGATTAAGGTTATATATATTTCCAATTTTGTGTTTTTTTTTTATTATTCTTTTTGGTCGAGAACAAAACATAGTAATTAGGAATTATTCCATGAAAGCGAACCTGGGCCTAATAGTCAAATCAGTTCTCATAGAAGATGCTCTCAGATCCTTATTTCTGGTACTTCTCCAACTTCACAGTCAATGGCTTTAATAAGGTTGTCTTAGACCATTCAATGTGTTTTCACTATCATATTCATCCTTTGAGAATGATATATGATATGATATGGTATGGCTTGTGAAACAAAATTGCGGTTCCAAATTACAATTGGTCACTAATCACTAATCAACAAAATAACAATAACAAAATTTAAAAAGTGGAACTATCATTTTGTAGAGACCATAAAAACTCCTGTAGCCAAATAATTTGCCCTGAATGCTGAGTAGATGCTCCACCTTCCATTTTAGGTTGATAGAGGTTGGCAGTTATTGTATATTCCCCCATCATGAATTCAACCTAGTATTTAATCTTATCGTTGACATCACACTAAATCTTGATCATGCTTCACACTGGTTTTAGTAATTGCCTCTTAATCAAAATCAAGTAGGTGAGGTAGCTAGTATCAAACTCACTTTTGTTGAACAGAGTCTGTCAAAGAATCAAAACCTTTCCTTTAATGTACAGAAAAGCTTGTTAATAAATGTTCTTAAAAGCATTTATGAACATTGCAATCGTTCCTTTATATATAAATCGTGTACTTTTTTGAAACAATAATATTAGGCAGAATCACTATCTGTAGGAAAACTCTCACTTTGAATATTGGAATATTGAAACTCAAATTTAAAACATCTAGTTAAGTTTATGTAAACAAATAATTCTATTGTGCTCTTAAGAATGCAATTGTATTATATATTTGTTGTTTGGACTGTTTCATTAGAATAAAATGCAACCATTCAAAGAAGATACATTTGATCTATATGAAAACATTTGTTAAAAAGTTTATATCAGAAACAGATAATAACTAATATCATTAATATATTAATAATTATAGTTGAAATATTTAATTTATTGATTATTTAGTTAACATTTTTTATTTATTTAATATGAAGCAAATGGAGTGTCCAATTTCGGAAGTAATGCCCTGGCACTGAATTCACTACTGGCATATGGACCAAGTTATTTAAGTATAATAATATCAATGTTGGCTTTGTAACCAAAGCATTTTTAATAATACTCCATGCCAGCTTATCTGCGACAAATCTAGATATACTTTTTTTTAACAATTCTCATATTTTTAATATATTACAAATTATAATTCGTTCTTCGTTTTTATATAAAACATTTAATATTAATTTTCTGATTCATAATGTCAGATTTAATTATTTTTAAGCAGTTATGTTAAATTTGTAAATTGAGTATTAATAATCAATGTCCAAAACTGCTTGACCAGATCTAAGACTTATTATAGTGTCGAAGGAAATTCAAAATTCAACACGTTTAGTTAGGCCATTTGCGTGTAAATTAATTATCCCTTTCGAGAATTTGACTCCAATTTAAAGAAAAATTATAATAACACAAAAACAATTTAAATAAATTATGTGTTTCACATTGTCACACAGTCCCCGACGTTACAGTTCTTACCTCACTATAATTAAATTAATTCACATATCCATGTCAAAATATTTTATCTGAAAGGTAACACCAAAATATAACTTAGTACATGTACAAGATTTAATTTATAATTAACATTTTCTGAAAATAAAATTATTTATATGGAGTAGAAGAATATAACGTATGAGAAAAGAATAATTAAATAGATAAACTATTTATTTCTTGAGATAGGAAAGAGTAACCAACAATAATTTTATATAATTTAAATACTCTAAAGAATAGAAATTGACTATGTAACGCCTTTCTGGTGAGGAATTATTGCCTACTAAAATATATAAGCAAAATAAAAAAGTCAAGTTTTCTTAGAATCTAACAACTTTACTTTATTTACGTATTCAATAGTAATATAAAGAAAAATAAAATACCAATCAATATGAAATATTTACAAAACTTTGAATTTAAAAAATTTTCTTAACTGATATCAAGGTGGGCAAGTTCAGTATAAAATTAATAAAAATATCTTCTTACATAATAAATTTGAACCTTTTGAAATATTTTTTTTAAATTGTTTTTTTAACAAAATATTTTCAAAGAATTGTTACCAAACAAGAACCTTTGAAGGCTTGCTCTCACTCTTATTGTTATCTATGTAAATTCATAAAACTAAAATACGACATTTAACTAAAAGAGTGAGATAATAGTTTTTAAATAATATTATGCATTATTTGTGGTAATTTAAACATGTTTTACAAAGAAAAAAAAAAGAACAAAAACTGATTATATATATATATATATATATCAAACATGGATATATTTTTCTCAGAAAAGAAAAAAGAGATACAGAGTATCTATCGGGAATATGCCTGTTTGGCTACACTGAGTCTATAACCATGATTGTGAAATGTCAATTGTGAATTTACTTTGTTGCCCATAGTTGAGTAATTATTTCATAATGAATACTTAATTAATTAGTACTATAATGATAGTACCAACGGCCATTATTTATGAAAAGTATAATAATACTATATAAGATGGTTAATTCATGTTAAAGACAGTATTTCAAATAGAACAAAGAATATTTAAGGGGATATTTGTGAATTATGACGTCATAAAGTTAATATACCATGTGGTAAATTATGATAAGATAATATTCTAACTTAATATTTACATTTAATTTATCTTGAGATTAAAAAAAAAAAAAAAAAAAAAAAAAAAAAAAAAAAAAAAAAAAAAAAAAAAAAAAAAAAAAAAAATAGAAAAAAAAAAAAAAAAAAAAAAAAAAAAAAAAAGGAAGAAAAAAAAAACAAAATTAAGGAAAATAGAAGAAAATGCTTGTATAGCTTAGGTTGAAG
>Ga0099824_1008850_pt1 | contig 12662 bp, 3 predicted proteins | sample SiratrowhiteBW_FD_76837 | JGI IMG/M metagenome (GOLD analysis project Ga0099824, IMG submission 76837) | Root nodule microbial communities of legume samples collected from California, USA - Siratro white BW | ecosystem: Host-associated > Plants > Roots > Nodule | place: USA: California... | reverse complement strand
TATATATATTACTGATATATCATGTGTGAATAGTTTCAATTATTAGTTTCAATGATTAATTTGCCATCATATGTAATATAAAAATTATGATTATACTTGATATGAAAAAAAAAAAATAGATAACATAGATATAACACATAATCAAAGAGATTTATGCTCTCGTGATTACTGAAAAAAAAATATAGATAACATAGATATAACACATAATCAAAGAGATTTATGCTCTCGTGATTACTTTTGATTTCTTTGTATATGTTCTTTCCAACAAACTTGTATTTGATCTAAGTTATTTTGTCCAAATATTAGTAAATGTATATATTAGTTATACGTATTTAACAATAATAAATATATTGTATGAAATAATTTTTTTAAATAAATTTTATTTTCCTAACACATACATTAATTTTACTATGGTAGAAAAAAATAAATAATTAGGTGACCAATTAAAAAAATTATTAAAATATACATTATAAGAAAACTATCTATTAGTTATCAGAAAATATTGTCAGTCATGGAGAGGATGCAAATGGCGATAGTTTGACCCACTCTAAGCGAATGTTATTGTAATGCGAGAATTTACACTAGTCAAACCCACTCTAAAAGGTTAAAAAAAAATTGGCAATTATTTGTGTCGGCTCAACTAAAGCAAAGTGATTTTTTTAATTAAATAAAAAAATATAGCGTTAGCTTGGTAGACGCTAATAATGATACGTATTTTATGTATTATTTTTATATATATTAAAGGTAGCGTAATCCCGACTAACACTAAAATAACCAAATAGTAGTGTCAGCTCAGCCGACATAGATGTTCATATATTAGGGATTCACTTTTTCAATTTCATTTCGTAGCTTTGTCTTTCTTTCGACATTTCCCGGTGTCGTTGTGGCCTAAGCTCCATTCTTGCTTTCTTTGGCATCCCTTTCTCCATTCCATGTTTAGTTCAGATAAACGTTCTGTGCCTCCACAAATCACCGTCCACTGATTGTTTCTCCAAAATTTGTGATTTTGCCTCTAAAACAGCTCACATCAACTCAGTTCGCGACATAAGCTTCGCTCGTCTCCGGTAGCAGTCAATGGAGGTGCGTTACGAGCAAGGGCACTGGTAATGGTTTTAGTTTAGTATTTTGAGCTAATTTTATTTAAGCATTTTGCTTCTTTATGGGTATTAATACATTTTAGGGTTTAGGTGGTCAAAATTTTTGAATGTTCTGAGACCGTGTGGGTGTTGTGGTGTTCAATCTGAGATCGAGTGGTTGTTGAAACAGATAAGGAAAAGTATTGAAAGATAAATTTTACTGTTAATGAAATTTGGTTCTGTTTGTTTTTTGCTATTTAGCTGTGTTAGATTGAAAATTTCCTATGCTTAAATGTTAACATTAAAATTTTCCTGTGCTTAGATATTGTTATAATGAAATTTTCCTATACTTAGGTTCATGTCATTGAAATTGGGTTAAAATTTGGATAAAATTGGACTGGGATGATTATGAAATTGGTTTAGCTCATAGATATGACATATAGATTATGAAACTGGTTTAACTTTTTGGGTTGTGCACTAATAGAGATTGCGTGTAGATAAGGTCATGAACTTTGACCGAAATTAGTATAAATTTTGGTCGAAATAATAACTTTAGTGCACTGAAATTGATATGAAATAATGTAAAATATTTTAATTGTATTGAAATTGGTATGAAATAATACAGGATTTTTTTTAAAGCTTAAGAAGAATAAGAAAATTGAAATGAAAAAGTAATTTTCCTATTTATTAAGATAGCGTCGCCCTGACTAACGCATGTTCTATAATATTTAATTATGTTATTATTTTGTGTGGATTATGCGAATACTATTTGTGTCCATATAATGATTGATACTAATTTCAAATAGCTTCTAATTATGTCTCTTAAGCTTCAATTTTATATATTTTATATTAGTTATTGATTCATGTTATCTTTTTAATTTTTTTTTAGTGAAAAAACGTCAATCAATTTCAATTTTTCAAAAACAAAACTATAATTATTAAAGAAGCGAGGAAATGTCTCTTGTAATAATGATTGTAACTTTAACCTTTAAAATAGATATAAGTTTTAAATATTTTTTATTATTATTCTTGATATGTATGTTAAACCATAAACTACTTTATGAGGGAGATAATATATCGATTTGAAGAGAATTAATATTACATTACTTTAAAAAATTATTTATAACACTCTATTATTTAGTTAAACTTTATTAAGAACTATGGAATTTAAAAAATATTCATTCAGAATAGAATGATATTTAGGAAATTGTGAATATTAATAAATTCAGTTAAAAAAAAGTTTTCAAAATGAGTGTGATTATGATTTCTCATATTAATTTTATGGCTTCATGATATTGATTCAAAAACACGATGCACTTTTAGGATCGATGAAAGCTACAAGAAAAGAATCATGCTAACAGTGTAACTCGTAAATGTTACAGTAAATAGATACTTGTATTTGTAAAGGAAACATATGGATGATGTATAATGTAGTTTATTTTGTATAATGTATTTTTTTTATCTATATAGAATAGCTGAATTAGGTTTAATAGAGCAAGCTAAACTCTCTTTTTCATATGCATATACATATAAATTTAAATTATAATGATAATAAAAATATAAAAACTAACTTTTATTATTTAAATATATTTGAATCTAGTGTATTTTGGATAAAAAATTTCATAAGAATTTTTATGAGAAAAATGAAATGATTTTTTTCATAAATTAAAATTAATTTATATAAGTTAAAAAATAAAATTTTTAAAAAGTTATATTAGAGAACTTATACAAATTTAGTTTGTACATACGTTCATTTAAACTTATATAGAAACACTCATTGCATTTTTTTAGTTCTCTCCCAAGTATGAAGATTTTTTTTTTCTTAAATAAAACCTAAACATAACCATGTTTTAAATACAATATTAACTAAATAAAAAAAATAATATTTCTTTTATATATTTTTAACAAATTTTAATTCATAGTAAAGGGTGTATTAATTTGAACACATAGAAGGTGGTTGTAAAAGAAAATATTGTTAAAAGTTAGTCAAGATTTTCAACTAATATCACTTTTCAACTAAATTGATGAATATTTTGTATTCATAAAAGAAAATTACCTGAAATATCCCATATAAAATTAGACATGTGTAATTGTGAAGAGTGATTCAATGATAGCAATCCGATTTAATTAAGCACTAAGAGTATAGTATTATGATAATGTAGTGCAACTTAAAGTACAACTTGACACTTATAAAAGAGAAATGGGTAATTATAGGAACATAGTTGCTAATATATACATGCATATTCTCTTTAGAAGAGATACATTAGCAATCTAATTTGGTGCATTTTTAGAATATCAAAATTATAAATTATAAATTGCTAATACATAATCGTTACATGCATATCATTAATATGTTAACCTTACTATTTAAATTTGACTTTGTACTAACTAAAAGCTTAAATTAATTTATTGCAAATTGCATCATAATGCTACATAAGATGAGTTCCGGTGGGTTTTGTATTCTTTTTCTATTCTATCTCCAAAATACACTGATTTTGACATATTAACTTTTTTAATATATTTTAAAATATAAAAATAAATGTATTTTGAACAAATAATAAAAAGACAAAATACTTTCAACTTTTAATTCTCATGATGGAACTGTTAAAATGACAGGTTTAAGCCAAAAATCTCTTAATTAATTTGTTCTAGTCTAATTAAGAAAGCATAGCTTGTGAAATATATACAATTAAGATTGTGATTATGTGATTAAAATTAATGGTGTTACGATACAGACACAAGTGCGCAACACGCATTATCCTTCATAAAACTTTATCGATATTGATATTCTGCTTTGTTCGGTTCCACAATTTTAGAAAGAAAAAAGTAAGGCGCATGTTAGCAAAACACATGTTCTGTGTGGTTAGTTACAAAAGACTAAAGCTTAAATTTTTCCCATTTCATTTGTTCTTTACTCTTGTCTTCTATTTTTTAATCTTCTTTTTTCTGACAGAAAGGACCACCAATCAGAATTAGTGACGTAAATGGAACAAAAGAGTTGATTAGGGTTTCAAAATGGAACTAAAAAAAATATTAAATAGTGGAGTTTGTTCAAACCAGGCAATATCAGAATATGCATAATTTCGTCTCATCTTTTTATCAATATTGACTTAATATTATTATTCTCAAATAAGATCGATATCTTTTAGGCTCTTTTTTATTAAGTCTTTTTGTGTTGTTATTTATTATGATTTAAATGCACTGATTTTGATATATTAAGAATTATTTTCATATTTTTTTTAAATATAAAAAATAATGTATTTAAAATTATAATAGGAAGACAATAAAAAAATATAGCAGAGAATTCAAATTTACTACTACCACTCCAATTTGAAGAAATATATAGGATGAATTGTATGTAAATTGGGAAAATCTATTAGGCGTAAAAAGAGTAAAAATATTAAACAAGACATAATTTTAATCTGGAAAGCTGTACATTCAGAAATTGGAAAACGTCTATCTCTCAAAAGTGATATTTTTTTCAGATATACCTTGTTTTTAAATTAATCAAATACATGTATTTAAAAAATATCTATCCAATTTATAGGTTCACAAATGGATTTTAGAAACCCCGCATAAAAAAATCAGCTGGAAATCGACTTCACAAAAGTTGAATTCTAACCCAGTTCTTCTTTTTTCTTTTAAATATGAATGGAAAATAATTTTGAGAAATAAATTTAGAGTATAATTTGATTAATAATTAGTATATTTGATATAATTTAAAAGAACATATATAATATTTATAATAATTAATTTTTTTTAATAAAATTAACATATTATGATTAATGACTACCAATATCTAATATGAATTTATGAGTATCACTAAAACATTATAAAAATATAATTATGAGTAATAGTAATACTAAATTATTTTAAAATTATGTTAACATAAAATTTATAAAAATATTTAAAATATTAAAGGTTTATTTCAAAATATGAATTTTGAATTATTATATAATAAACTAAAAATTTGATAATTATTATTAATTTAAATCATATCAACATTTTATAATACTAAATATTTATTATCAATAATTTAAATTTAAATGAACATAATTTTAAATTAAATTTAGTTATTAATTTCGTAGACTTATTAATAGCAAACTTAATGGTTTATATAAAGTATTAAACTAATGATTTGTTAATTATTGATATAAAAAATATGATAGTTAATTCTTTTTAATAATTTTATTTTTTTATATAAATGGATAAAAATTATAAATATGTTCTTAGTAGAAAGAATAATGTTTTCGAAAAATTGAGTTGATCCTTTTAAGACATGAAAGTTGAGTTTGTTGAAAAATAATAATTGAGTAAAGATATATTTGTAGAAGATTTTTAAATACTCAAATAAGTAATAACTTTATGAAAATATGAATGTATTAGTGTATTGAGTGAACAAGTTGAGTAACTATTTTCTATGACAATATTATCTATTTATAGACTTTTGAGACCCAAAATATATAGTTAATAACCAAAATATATAGTTAATAACCAAAATATATAGTTAGTTGTATAAGCACTTGAATAATATTGCATATCTTTCAATGTAATACTTAATTGATTGTTAATTATGAATAAATAATCACATGTAATATTATTTGCTTATTTAAATTATTTGAATATATACGAGTTATTTGAATATAGTTAAATTTTTTGCCAACCATATTAATTATGTTTATGTATATGCGAATATCTCATACATGAAGAGGTAGATAAGCTCCTAAGTTTGAAATTTGTAGATGTGTTTATGCAGGTGAACTAATTTGTATGATGAATGAGTTTTATTGTATCGATCGATTATAGATCGACCTTGTGTAGTTAATTGTGAGGTTGAATTTTTTTCTTCTAACATTTTTGTTTGACCTTATAACGGATGACTTTTGATTGATTTGTTTTTTAGCTATTTACTTACACCAAATATCTTTGATCTGATGTCCAATCGTTTATTTTGAATGACTTTAGTTGTACATTGAAAATCTTTGATAGATATTTAGTCATTTACTTTGAACGACTTATTTGAATGTACATAACATCTTTGATATGATGTTTTAATCATTCACTTTAAACGACTTATATACACCGAAAAACATTGATATGATGTTTTCGTGTGAAAAACATAAAATAACCCAATAATAGAGAGTTGAATTGTGTTTTTAAAATTTTACAGTTTCTTGTTGATATCATTTGTTTATATGCTTTTCGTAACATCCAAACATTTGGAATACAATATTTCATACATAATATATTGAAATTAGATTATTTATTATTTTCCTATATTTAGGAATACATATATAGGAGAATTATATGATTTATAAAATTATGAATAAAATATAATTATGCATATTTAAAAACAAGGACACAAATATTTAATTGGATCAACTTTGTGTATTCATCCAGTCTATGATAGTCAGATTTTATGAGCTCAGATTTGGGGAGGTTGGAATTTGGGAGACCAAATTTTGGGAGATCCAATTTTGGGATATCAAGTTTGGGTGATCAGTCTTTTGAGCGATCAAAATTTGGAGATCATATCTTGGGAAATCGGATTTTGAGAGATATGATTTTGGGAGATTGACCTTAGTGGATCGAATTTTAGGAGATCAAGTCTAGTGAGATTGGATTTTAGGAGATCAAGTTTTGGTGAGCAACCTTTGATCAGAATTTGGGAGATCAGAATTTGGGAGATCAGATTTTGGGAGATCGGCCTTAGTGGATCAAATTTTGGGAAATCAGATTTAGAGAGGTCGAATGGAGATGTGAGTTTTGGGAGATCAGGTTTGAGTGACCAGTCTTTGGGTGATTGAAAATATATTATTGAACAATTTAAAATATTAATATTTCTTCTTTTACGTAATCTTCCTAATAGTTGAATGAGGTTATCTTTCCTTGGACAATGTGCCTTGACTTGATTTTGCCTACTTGTGTATATCTATATGAGACATATAACCTTTCCAAAGTTTTCAATGCTCAATATAAGGGATTTGCTAAAGAAAAACAATTTTAACTTAAACTATAAGACATATTTGATGGTGACTTTAGCTTGCAACTTTAACGGATATCTTTTAGTAGACGAACATTCCCTACAACATAGAATGAACATATATGTTTTGCGAAGTATAAGGTTAGCTTTATTTTATGTGTTTATCGTCTGATTACATTTGTTCTATGTCAGACAAAGAATAAAACTAGATTGCAGAGTGTTGTATTGTCTATCATACAAAACACTTGCATCTTACATGATCTGATGTTTAAACAAAACTATCATCTTATAGACAAAGTATGACAATGTTCTATTTGTACACTTAATCAAAATCATGTAGTGTTAGATTTTTGTCTTAACAATAATGCATGAGTTAGATCTACCACATGATTATTTGTTAACTAAACATTTAATGTGAGTGATCTTACCGCTCTTGATTCAGATTTTAAAAATTCTTATGCAAGTTCTCTCTAAGAAAGGGAGAATAATGGGTGCATAAATGAATACTAAGAAAATAAGCATGAAGATATCTTCCAAGAAGAATAAATATAAACATGAAAAGACAAAATGTTCTTGCTCCCAAAAATAATCCTTTAATTTCTTTGTTTTGTATTTCATGGACGAGTAGAAATTAGGAGTTATTTTCTTCTAACTCTTTGATACAAATAAAAATTTATAGAATAAGACTTAATTAGGTTATTCAAGCCAAATTGGAACTAGTGGTGTGACGAGAGAAGAAAGTGCAAATGGGTTAAGGAAAAGTGGAAAAACATGTTTTGAAAGGAGGAGTAAAAAGCATGACCAAGGCATGTTTCATGTCTTTTCCTTTTTGACCAAACTTTACTAAGGAGTTGAAGTCTTTGATTTTTAAATCTCCTCTCCTTTCTTATTTTAGATAAACATTTTGGATTTGATTTAGCAAACATTCCTTTTGCATTTAAATTTGAATTTTATGTTGGTACAAGCTATAAACAATCATCTTTACCCTTTGTAAAAGTCACTTTTGGATATATTGAATGAAAGATAGAGTTGGTTTATATGATATTTTTGAATTAATTTTTATGTCAAAATCAACTCTCTACAAGTTTAGAAACTACTTAATTCTCAATTTTATTTGTGTTTCTTAATAATTAATTATGAAAGTCAGAGAAAAGATTTGATTGATAATTCATGGTATTTTGATTGAATTTGAACAGAAAAGCTTTAGATCAGACGAATGAAGATTGAAGCCTTGAAGGAGTGACAGAAAGAAGTAAAATTTGGGCAAAAGAAGTCAAGTCCGACTCAACAACCTTGAGCCTGACTTGAGAGAAGCCACAAGTAAAGACACATAAATGCACCCGACGCAGATGACTTCGGCCTGACACAGGTTAGGCTTCAAAGCTTGGACTTGTAAAGAATATAGTGGCACCTAGCGCAGCTATCCTAAGCCAGGTACGAGCATCAAATTTCAAATTCTATTTGACAGTTGATTGCACTGAGGTTTGATATCTTCGGTCAGAGATCATAAAAAATCAATCTTGGAGACAACTTAGAGTTTCTACGTTTAATCAACCCTCTTCCATTGTTCATATTGGTTATTTGGTCTTTTCATGACTATGAAGAGTTAAACCCATTATTGTTGGGGTTAGATGCAATTACATGGAACTCTCATGTAATCAATTTGGTTTTAATAATATGTCTTTACATATATGTTTTTCTTTCAATATATCAATTTTACAGTATTGTTTATTGTTAAGACTTTATTCGGCAAGTGTACCGAGTCACAAGTAATATAGTGAGTTAAGTAAAGATGTTGATTCCTCAAGGAACAATTTTGTTTTAGAATTTCAGCGTCACTACTCAATAAGCAAATTCAGATTTAATGGGAGGTTTGGTTTGACTAACAAGTACTACAAACATGCAATTTAAGAAACAAAGTTAATAAGCAGTAAAAATATTCTGAAATAATTGGGGAAGCATCCTGGGATTGAACTTATCTATCTCACTCATTTGTAACTTTGGTAAATCATGAAATATAATGACTATGACTATTCAAACTTGATGCACATATAAAAATCACTCAAATTGATTCCTCAAATATTAGATTCATAAGGAAACTTCTCAGATGCGGAGTCCTCGGCTATCTAATCAGTTACCCAGCATTGAGAAACGATATATTGCATTTAGTAAATCGAAACCTATTCCTAAAATCCCAAATTACAGTGTATTTTCCTATAGGTCATAAACTCAAAATCACTTTCCAGTAGCTTTCAAGAATTAAAAATAAGATTCTATAGATAATATAAAATCAAGCACGAAGAATGAGATGGAAATACCAAATCTGAATAGAAACTGAATATTATAAATTAAGATCCCAAAATACAAATGATTTTCGAAAAGATTACATTCAATCCCAAGATATGAAGATTTAGCTACCCATGGCAGCCATTACAAACCAATGAAAGGAAGATTGCAAGAGAAGAATAGAATCTTGATTCTAGTCGTCTGCCTCCGTCCTCTAGGTCTTGATTCTTCCCAAAACCCTAAAAATCTCCTTTTAAACTTGGTTTTGGGCCTAGGTTAAGTGACTTTTCTCTTGGGCTTTTTTCTATTTTAAATTTTTTATTTCTTTTTTTCATGAATCTTCCAATCTATCATTTTCTTCATTCTTTTATACTTAAAATTTCACAATAATTGAGATTAAATGATTTCCTTTAACTCAGGACTCAAAACATAAATTCAAATCCAAAAACTCTAACATTGGGAGTAATTACTATTTTAAATAACACTTAAACCCACAAGTACTCAATATTTCTCATGTATAAAAACAATCAAAATTGGTACTTATCATCTATCATGTTGATTCATGACTTAATCATTGATTCTTAGGGTATTAAGAAATATCTTATGTAATCAGGAACTGAATTAAAATATCATATGAAGGTTTGTGTCTAAGAATAGAGCAAAATTTGTTTGTTTATTCTCTTAAGACCCTTGTGTATATTGCAAGATTCACTTATATAATTGATCAATTAATTGATGGTTAATAGATAATCTTAAGTTCATTATTTTGAAGAATTGGGGTTCGAGTATCATTGTGGGTTCACATTGATAATTAATTAAAAAGAATAACGTTTTTTTCATACATGAGAGTGAGGTTTGGTGAAATATAATCTTGACAATTTCATTTTATTCATCTCTTATACTTTTTGTGTTCTAGGTTTTGATATAAAACTCTTAAAAATATTTATTTGTTTTAACTTTATTTTTTTGCACAACGTTTGAATTATGAGTTATTTTTCTAGTCTAAATTTATTATAATCGTTTAAAATTGTTTTATATTACACAAATACCTTAGAAAAGAACGATATATTTATTATATATTATAATGTGACTGGTGTACTTACCATCATAATAAAATAGGTTAATAATAATAAATTCTTAACGCCTTGTGTGTGTGAAAAGTTTGTTGCAGTCTTAACTTGATTTCTAGGAATTAAATAATGATTTTTACACTTAGAACTTATCTTTTCTCCATTCTGTCCTTTGTTTTTCTTTCTACAATCATTCGTTCATATTATATTGAGTTTTTATTTTAGTTTTTATTATCTTTTCTTGTTCTTATATTAATCTCAATTTTTAACTATTTCATGACATCATTAGATAAGGAAATTCAACTTTTATTTTATGCTTCCTAGTATAATATTCATGTTGTCAATTTGATTAATAACATAGAACGATGATGTTTTTTTGTTGTAGTAGTGTATTGATAAGTAAAGAGAATTGTAGATATGGGATCAATTTCTAGTACTCAGAACTGTCTCCTTAATTTGATTCGAAAAGTTCTTGGTCAAACGTCTTCTTCAACTCGACTAAGAGGTATCTCAAAGATGTTTTGACAATCAAATCATTATAGGTACAAGTGAATAATAAAAAGTAAAAATGAGTGTCTTATGAAAAGTACTCCTCTGTTTATAAAATTAATATTGGTCTTACTTACTATTTCTCAGAACCCATGATTGGGAGCTTTATTAGTTAAGAGGATTTTTACTAACTACCATGCTTAATTCAAAGTTTAATAAACTCATATTCTAAATCATGTAATGAAGTCAGGCATCTCGATATGACTTGTAGAAGGATCTCGTATTATTTCTATAATATTATTCCTAATCTGTAATACACATGACAATAAATACTCATGAGGGAAACTTTCATAAACTATTATGTCAAAATTATTTAAAACGTATTCTTAGTTAAAATTTGAACCATGCATTGTTTATGATTTATTAGTTGAATATACTCTGATTTTATGTTGAATTATTCTTATTATTTGTGTAATTGTAGTTTTGTAAATGTCTAATTCGCAGAATATTTTTCAACCTAGATTTTAGAGAATTTGATATGGATGGTTATTATGTTGTCCTCTAATATATACTTTAAAAGTTATCCATTAAGATTTAAAACAACTACGTCATTTGCTTGTATTACGACCTGAACCAATTACTTTGAAACAATTAATGTATTCTTATCGATTCATATGAGAAATATAAACAAACTAGAAATTGGAAATCATTACAATTATTTATGTACACTGATTTACACAAGGTGAAGCTCACATATGCATGGAAGCTAAAATGGTTTCTCACCAAATATTTGTCTATTGTGGTTGTTGATGACAACACTTGTAATTAACAGAAGTGACCTCCATTGGACGTCGACAATCCTTTTTTGGGCACGGTATACGTTCCACTATATCCCTTGTGTGACCATAACAAATTACATTTTCTTCACATTTTCTAGAACCATCTTTCTCCCTCATTCCATTGTAGTGCTCTGCGAAAGCCACATCAAAGCTCACTCCACGTAATTTGTCACGCCATGTTTCAAATTCTTTCACTGTGCGAGACATGGCCTCACCATGACCAAGAAGCTTCACATTTTTCCCTTTGCTTAGAATGGCCCATCCCTTAGGATCTTGTTTGAGGAACAACAACCTCTTTATCTCATTTGTTGCAAAGTCTTTGCCCCTTTCACCACCCTTCACTTGTTTCCTTCTTGTAAGCAAGCTATCAATAGCAATCCAAAAGCGTGGAACAACCTTGGTGTTTTCCTTTCCTAGTTGGTATGATTCTATAGTGATGTTTGAGTCCAAGTTTGTTTTCTCAACTTCCTTCTTCAGTGCCTCCATGGCTGTTGTGAATTCTTGAACCCACTTAGTGTCAGACCCTCCATAGATGAAGAGATAACAATCCTCTTCTTCGCTCTGATTTTGCATGTTACATATATATGTATCAAAAATATGATGTGATCTACATCTATATATAATAAAAATATGATTGAGAATATAATAATATTAACTTAAACTTTAAACCCTATGGAACAACTTTCTTTCAAAACTTTAGGAAGAATGCATTAGGCTTTATATACAACCATTTGATACTTAAATTAATTATTTTTTTTGTAATTATATAATATTTTATTGAAAAAACATATCTCAAACGAAGAGTTATGTCAAAATATAGTTTTCCTTCATATATATACATACATATATATATATATATATATATATATATATATATATATATATTTTTTTTATATAAAAATAATTAATAAAAAAATTA
>Ga0099824_1008846_pt1 | contig 12669 bp, 8 predicted proteins | sample SiratrowhiteBW_FD_76837 | JGI IMG/M metagenome (GOLD analysis project Ga0099824, IMG submission 76837) | Root nodule microbial communities of legume samples collected from California, USA - Siratro white BW | ecosystem: Host-associated > Plants > Roots > Nodule | place: USA: California... | reverse complement strand
TTTTATACTGTTTCATTTACCCTTCACATTGATACATTTTACACTCCCTTTCACTTTTATCTGTCACTGTCCCCTTCACTTTTAACTGTCACTTTTATACTGTTTCATTTACCCTTCACATTGATACATTTTACACTCCCTTTCACTTTTATCTGTCACTGTCCCCTTCACTTTTAACTGTCACTGTCCGCTCCCAATAGTTGACCTTGTGTCTACCGTCAGTAATTTGTGCTTCTCATGCTTTCCAAAAGTTATTTTTAATCCAGAAACAACTTTCAAAAACGCAATTTCAAAACTATTTCAAAGATAATAAATTTTATTTTGAAATAACTTATTCTAGAAGCTATTTTTGATCTGAAAATAACTTCACCATTTATTACATCATTTGAAATAATTTTCAGAAGCTGTTTACGAGATGAGCATTCTGAAAGCTAAAATGACTTTCAAAATAAGTTCAATTCGATTTATTTTTTATCTAGAAATAACTTTCAGAGAATGCAATTCCAAAAGAGGATTTACAGCACTTCCCTCACGCACCTCCATTTCACTCTTCATAAGGGCAAAGGAGTCCAAGATATTATTCTACTTAGATGTGATCATATACACACTTGAGTATATCCAATAAGATACCATTTGGAATGACTTTTAATTCAGTAAGAGATAACAGTCTTCTATCAACTAATGGTTCTTTTGTACATTGATGCGTATTCTTACACTCACAAAATGTAATGTTTAAGATAACTTCAAGTTCTTGGGCACCCAAATTTGAACTTGCGAGGGTTCATTCTTCCATTTAGCGCAAGGGCAAGCACATCATATTCTTCAACGTACCATAATTCAGACACCACTGCCTGGACATACATAAGAAAAGTTATTTAAATAGTAATGATTAAAAGAAAAAATGCAAGTGCCTTCTTAAAGTCCCTTTAACACTAATATTTAATCTTTATCATTCCTACATATTATAAAGATTATAAAAATTTCAATATCAACTGCTGAAAAATCTCAGATTTCAATATTTTTTTAACAGTCCCTTTAACACTAATATTTAATCTTTATCATTCCTACATATTATAAAGATTATAAAAATTTCAATATCAACTGCTGAAAAATCTCAGATTTCAATATTTTTTTTAACTGCAATTCCAGTTATTACTACCCTCATTAAAATAATTACAGACCTTGAATCCTCGAATCTGACTGTTCAGCCGATTTACTAGCTCATGGAAAAATTGGACATCATCTGATGTATTAAGTTGTTCCTGCATATTAAAATGAAGTCATTATTTGCTATACTTTCTGTCCTCATATATATGTTTTTCATCCATATCACTTGACACTTTTACCATACTTCAAACATATTGCCAAACAAAAAGAGAAGAAAACATGCTTTAAGTCATGACAAAATAAACTCCAAAACTTTATACAGTGCTGTTATGTTTTCATGTGAAGGAAAATCAAATTAATGTGAACTTGTTTATAGGTAACCGACAATTGTCAATTGTGCTGACATAAAGAACCAAATGAGTGATGTCATGTAACAGCTAACTATAATAAATTTCAATAATTACAATAAATGAATATTACAGTAGGTGATGATGCTCTAGGTGGACCCAAAAGCCTTGCAAATGAGGTGTGGAGAATTGCAGCATCATACTACAATGAAAATAACACATAGTCAATCATCACAAGGTAACTCAATTTTAGTAGCACATATGACTTCAAATTATCAAGTAACATTAGAAAACATAGGATATAAGTTCATAAAGGGAACAGTAATATCATAAAATAATTCTAAAGAGGATATCTCAAATCAATGCAGTCACACTACAGTAAGACTTCAGACTCCTGTAAAGCCATGACTCAGTGCTTTTAAGTCCCACAGCTTTCAAAATTTATATATGGATGACAAAAGGTTCTAATTGCATCTTGAAACTCCATAATGTAGTCCCAATTAAAATCTTAGCAAATACACTTTAGCTCCACTGACATATAACAAAACTGAGTATTCAAATGATGCTTACAAGTTGCTTCTCTGGTGCACGTGGAAGTGCATTCTTCAAATTAGAACGAATGATTACAGGATCTGTCCCCGAGATGACCTAAAAATTAACATAATTAGTCAGCCAAGGTTTGTGAGTGTGTCAGAAATTTTAATACTAACACAACTCAACATAGTGGAAACATTTCACCTTTTCTTTGGTTACTTACTAGTTTCAATTTCTTTCTATATACTGATTATTGCTCAGGTTGAAAGTTTCTAACAATTGACTATGTTTTGCAGGTTGGAATTATGAAACTTGATGTCACCAAATTACAGAAAAGCTAGAAAAATGTTTTTATCTAAACATAACAGATAAAGCATTTCTATTTCCTGAATCAGTAAACCTAAAAGTCTGAATGAATCATACAAGTAACTAAGAATGCCAAAATATTTCCTAAAATACAAACATGCTTTAAAAATTTTGACCAAGACTGGTATGATTGATTGTCACCCTAGGAATAATCCTATGGATCATAATTTGGAGCTTCTTCCAAGTTAAGGGGAGTCATTGAAAGACTTTGGAAGATATCTTCGTCTAGTAGGCAAACTTAATGACTTCACTGTCACTAGATCAGATATCACATGGTGTTAATGTGGTTAGCCAACTCCTAAAGGCCTCATGTGATAGTCATTGGAATGTTTGTGACACGCATCCTTCAATACATAAAGAATGCAACAGATCAAAGTTTAATATATGCAGATAAAGAAAATTTCAAAATTGTTTTTTCTTTTTACTATTTTGATACTGATTGGACAGGATCATCATTAGATAGAAAGTCTACTTCCAGATATTGCCTTCCCGTAAGTAGGAACTTGATTTCTTGGAGGAGCAAGTGCTGAATCTGAGTACCGGGCTATGACAGCAGCTACATGCGAGACTACTGGCTTAAGCAACTTCTCTATCATTTAAAATTTGGAGCACATATACTTGGGCAATATATGACAACGAAGTTGCCATTCACATTGCATCAAACTCAGTCTTCCATAAATGGACTAGATACATAAATTGATTGTCATTTTGTGAGAGAAAGGTGCTCTCTAGGGAAATCATCACTGACTTTGTCAACTCCAGTGACTAACTTGCAAACATTCTCACTTAATCCCTGAAGAGCTCTCATATTGACCACATTTGTAACAAGTTTGACTCATATGACATATATGGTCTAGCTTAAGGGTAGTGTAAAAGATATGATTCGATCTTAATCAAGGAAATATGTAGAATTGATAATTAGGGATATTCCCCATTATGAGCCATTATTAGGTATCCCTATATTATACTTTGAATAGTTATAATTTTAGGATTTACATGTGTGATTAAACATACAATTCACAACAACAGAAAGTGTCATGGACAATGAAACAAATACTTTAGATTATGGAAAGCAACCTGCCAACAACCCAGGAGCACTCCAGTTGAAGTCAAAACAACTCTATCCAAAACAATTTTCAAGGGGCAGAGTTTTGAAACAACAGCTCTCACAGAGGATGCTTCAGCTTCTATCTGACACAAAAATGATTCCCATGAGCTTATTCAGCATACTTCAAGATGGAACAAAGGCATCCATAATTGAAGTATACCTCTTCTTTGGTGGCAAGTACAGGAACAATATGGTGAGAGGCATGGAACATGCTAAAATGGTACAGACTAGAGTTCTGAAACCAGATTGCTAATTGACAAACATGTAAAAATTCCAATAAAATAAAAACAAGATGAAGAGAAGGTTGAAGCAGCACAGGAATGCTTGAAATTAAACATATTGATCAGTAAATGAATTTGAATTCTGCTATTGGTTGATCCAATAACAGCTTACCTTTATCAAAGTAGGGATTAAAAATATTTTTGACAGCCTCCCTGAGTCATGCAAATCGTGCATGTGTTATATGAATATCAAATTGCTTGGCATAAAGTAATAAACATATTTAATCAAAGAAGATAAATACGGTAATAAAGAAGGATATGTGAAACTGAAGATCATAATTTCTACAGTCATAATTTACAAATGTGATATGCAATTCTCCATTACAAGGAAAGCAAAATAAAAAATGGATATTGTCAAACTTTAACTTGATGAGAATTTAGTATGAATCAATTTTATACCATATCTAAGAAAATAAACTTTAAGTCTAACTTAACATTACAAAACTGACTTGTGAGGTAAGATTTATACCTACTTACATACTATAATTTGGTCATATTTCTAGTAAGAGAATTAGACATCTCGAACGTGAGAATAAATATTTATGTGTGGTCTGATAGCATCTCGATACCGAGTGACATGATACGCCTCACAACCATGTTATGATAGAATTTGATGTCATCTTAGAAAGTGAAGTTTAAAACTAACTCAATTTCACAAAATTGACTTGTAAGATAAGGTTTACACCTACTTATATATTATAATTCAATTATATATTTAGTCACTATGAGATTTCTAACACCATCAATCTATAAGATTGAACAATTTACTTATTGATTTTCAAAGAGATATCTATTAGAGTCCTTGAGAGAGAGAGAGAGAGAGAGAGAAGAAGAAGAAAAAGTGAAAATTGAAAGAACATATTTGTTTGTTTTACACACAATTGATTGAAATGAGTCTCTTTAGAGCAAAGAGAAAGGTACAACTTTCACAACAACATTTGGAAAGCCTAATTAATTCAACAACCAATAACATAACTACTAACAAAGAGAAAGCTACAACACCCTCTCCCATCAAACACAAGGTGGGTGATGATTTGCAAAAAGAGAAACCACATTGAGTTCGTCCCTTGTGAACACGAAATGAGTAGGAGAAAAGGGTTTGGTGAGAGCATCAACTCACTGAACTTGAGCTGGAATAAGTGGAACATAGAGACATTTTGATAGAACTTCCTCTCGTACAAAGAGATCAATTTTCATATCCTTGGTTCTAGCATGACGGACGACCATGTGATATTCCAAATTCTTTAAGGAGAGTTGCAATTCACAAGATTCCAATTGTTATTTGAGAAAGACTCTGATACTATGCTTTAGTACAAGACCTTGCTTCAATTGTATGTTTCTTAGACCACCAAGAAATGAGATATGGTCTAAAAAAATCGAAGCACCATAAGTTGATCTTCGATCACCAAGGTCAGTAGCCTAGAATGCATCACAAAAGGTTGCAGAGAAAAGAGAGATGCAAAGGGCATTGAAGTGAGATGAAGACCATGTAGAAGAGTCCCCTTAAGATATATGAGAATCCATTTCTAGCATTTGAATGAGATTCATGAGGTTGAGACACAAATTGAGAAACTTTGTTCACTGCATAGTTGATCTAAAGACGAGTTATAGTAGCATGCTGAGGTATAGTTCCATATAAGGTTGCATCAAGAAGTAAATCAGAATCATCCTTGGATAACTTGCAATTAGAGGTCATCAGCGATGGAATGGAATTAGCTTCAACATATTGGATCTACGAAGAAGATCACAAAGATACTTGCTTTAGGTTAAAAGAAGAGAACCATCCTGAAGTGTTCCGACCTCTATTCCCAAAAAATAATCGAGCTGTCCCAAATGCTTGAAAGGTAGGGTAGAATTAAGTTGATTAAGAATTCTTTGAACAAGATTGGAAGAGTTGTTCGTTATTATTATCTTATCAACAATGGACTAACAAGTAAATCATATCAATGGGATTTTGACGAGTAAAACGGGAGGGACCACATTTATTGGACTTGAACCACACTAAACAAGAGTGCCTTGTAACTTGTCAATTTCACGAAAGAGTTGCTTCCAATTTTTTTCTTCTTCAATTTCAGTTTTCAACCAAAGCCATTCATTCATAATTCTGCACTGAATGATTCCCCTTCTTGCACAAAGAATGCCCATTTGAACGAGTTGCTTCTACTTGAGAAAAACATCTCAATTTGAACACAAGTAGCTTGAACTGGAGAATCAGTCACGTTGAATCAACAATTAATTCAGTGAAACAACTTTTCAACTATTTCGGTGCCTCTTGGAAACAACAAAAGGATTGGTGCAGTGTTTTGAAGATGATCACATGAGCTGAACTTTGAAATAAAATTGATGAGAGAATTTGAAGAATGTTTGATAGTGGCATATTTGGCATTGAATATTAGCAAAGCGTCCACCGTGGCCATGACCATGACCTATATAACCAAATTCAGTCCACCAAAAAAGAAGAGGAACCTCGAAAATTAGTGACATGTGCATCTTGATTTTGCACATTCAGGGTCATCGCACCAATAGTTTTTTTTATCAATCTCTAAAACTGAATTTGACACTAGTGCTCGAGTCAGATTAAGAGTAGAATCAAGAACAACTTTCTTGTGACACTTTTAAAGACAAGACTCATGCACAAGAAGAGGTTAAAATTCTTCAGTGGGAAGAGGTTCAAACTTTCTTTCAATAATGGATTCATATTCCTGAGGCCACCCTTCAAGAATCATATCAATGTGTTTTTGAAGAGAAATAGGATCTCCCATAGAGCCAAGGCAATCAACCGTCAATTTCATTGATAGAAAAAGTTCCAGCATTGAACAATTTTCAAGAGACACGGAATGAAGTTCAGTGCCAAGTTGTCACACTCTCGCTTTTGATTGTCTGTGAAAATACCCATGTACTTTATCCCAAATTTGATAGGAATAAGCATTTCCATGAACATGAAATAGAAAAGGTTGTAGCCTATAACCATGTCAATAGCATTTGATCTTGTTGTTCCTAAGTACCATATCCTGGATTGATTTTTTCTACTGTTACTTCACAAAGAAATCAGAGGAAAACCACAAAGTGTTGAAGATAATGCATGGCTCCACTTGTTGCTGCCAAAGCAAGAAGTTGGAATCATCTAGATTCTATGAAATCTTCACGAAGGCTGCTGAGGAAGGGAAAGGCGGAGGATTTTCAGCCATCAAGGACCTTCAAGCTCTTGATGTTATATTACAGTTGTTGAGAGAAAATAAGAGAAAACCAAAACTGAAAGAAGATATCTGTCTGTATTGCACGTGGCTGATGTATAAGAGTCTCTTTCTATAGAGCAAAGAGAAAGGTATAACAGCCATAGTGACAGCTGGCAACCCTAACTAACAGCATAATTACTCACAAAAAGCTACAACACAATCCAAAGCTTGATCTTGGTGTAAAAATATAAAAGGAAAAGAAACAGAATTGTAAGGATACACACATAAGCTCAGAAAGATATTATATGCTTAAATACAATACAGATTTAAAATTCCAAGAAAAATTTAAATCTTATTTATCCTTATCAATATACTATGAATCCTATGGATGGTTTGTCAGTGATACGCAATTTTCAATAAATTCAAATAAAAGAATTTACAACAGACAGAAAAATGGTGCAGCCTATATCAGATAAAGAGAAAAACAATTTTGAAAGCAGTAGTGTGACCATCTAATTCAAAACCATGGCCAAATTGATGAGAAAATACACGGAGAACGGTTTGTTGATATTCAGTTTGAACAAGAGAGAAGGATATTGACTCCACAATGAGTGATAAGTCAAGGTATTCATGTCACAGTTATATGATAATATCAGATTTGGTTCATATAACTCACAACATCATAAAGTTCTCACATAAAGAAAACTCAATGCTCTTTCAAAATTCATCTATATCTTACTTCACATTTCTAAGTATATCCTTTTATGACCCAATTACATAAGATCCTCTAAATTCCACTAAGTAACTTTTAATAATTACTAGTAATTAATACTCAACCTTTAATACCTACTGGAATGATTCACCTTCTTGCAGTTTTTTCTGTAACAATCAAACCACTCAATTAAAATAAGTAACAAAAATTACTAAGAAAATCCTAAATCATTTTGACCCTGAAGATCATATCACAAATTCAGAAGAAAAAAATTGTATCTTCGACTACGCATAGATGCATGAAATAATCATCAATGAAACCCAGGAGTCAAATTATTAACACTTACGCGATAGGTAAAGAGAATTCAGTGCTCAAATACAGTACATTAGCTCGCACCGGGGGATTTGCAGGCTGCACATGGAAAATAATCATCAGTTGCTGCCCAAACAACTCCATGAAACACAGCCTAAATTGTTGTTACATGTCACCTTCAGAACAGGTGTTACATATCCATCCTTCAGTGTGAATATATCTGAAAGAGACAATGACTGAGAGGTTTCACCATGTTTCAGGAAAGCAGCTCCATGCTCATCCAGATCTCTACTCATCTTGTCATACAACTTTGATCTTTGCTCCGTGTAAGAATTTGGAGAATCTGAGACAGACCCTTCTTAATTTAGTACCAAAATCGCATATATCTCCGTCAAAATCGATTTTTGAATAAAACCCATCTCCAAGGCAACATCTTTACACGGAGTTATTACGTTAAAGCCAAAGAACAAACTGTAAAAGTTCAAACTTGTCTCGGGAAGGCCAAATAATGAGCAATTTGACAAACGAAATATGACCCAAATGGAAGAAACTCTTGACAATTGTCACAAAAGTAAATCTACAGTAAAATGTAAACATAAACAAAACATAACAACCAAACTAACTGAACCTGATGTAAAAATAAAGTTTGAAAATTGATTGGTAAAAGGGAGAGAATAAGAAAAGCAACACTACCTAAAGAAGTAGATGAAAAAGTTTGCGATGATTTGTGAAGGGCCATTCTGAACAAGATGAAGAAGCAGAAGGCGCAGATGAGCCAGATCAAAGCCACCCTTTTGTAATGAATCAAGTTCACAGTTCTACCCATCGTAATTTTATACGCCACAGAATACCAAAGTGCAACTGAGCTAGTACAATCCCAACCAAATCAGAAACAGTGTCATCCCCACCCATTAGCCGATTTCTTATTCCTCACTTCTGATGCAATTAGCTACCGTGATACATGGGCATAAACTCCATCAAACTTGTATTTCTATTTTTATTTCACCCAATTTCTTAATCAATATTTATATTATATTTTTATAATAAATAATAATGATGATGATAACATATATATCTATGATAAAAAAATTCTTTATGCTATCTTTTTTTATACAATGACAACATTAATATTAAAATTATGATTTCATACATATTATCAAACTTTTCCATTTCCTTTAAATGTATATCTTTTCTAGAAAATTTAAATTCATTGAGATTTTACTTTCTTTACAGATAAACCTCTTTTTCTTATTTTTTTTTTCAGGTTATTAAGACTTTCTACAAACATTTTTTCAAAGTAATAATTTTCTAACTAAAATGTAATTTATCAATTTATAATGTTTTTAGTCAATAAACCATAAATATTACAAATTTTTAATCTCTTAATATTAAGCAAGATGAATACCAACGAATTAATAAGATACTAAAATAATTACTACTAGTATATATAATGGATGCTATACTTTGATATTACATATAGTAAAATATAATGATTTGACATTAAAAAATATATTTTATTAGTATATAATATTTTATTGAATAAAATTAATGTCAAATGAACGTAGTTCATGACCATAAGTGTCAAAATATAATTTTTCATATATAATACATATAAAGATGAGAAAGTTTTTGAAGAAGAATGAAAAAAAGAGTTTTAAGAAATAAAAAAAGGGACTTGATTATAAAAGACAAAGAAGAGTATAAAAGAAGGAGATTTGAAAGAAGAATGATAAGAGAAAGACTTAAAGTTTTGAAAGAATAAATTAGGAAAATAAATGTGTCTATGAGGGAGACAAAAACTAAATGGTAGAAAATTGAGAGAACTTTGGTTTACGTGGAAAATAAGAAGGTTTTTTTTTAAGTTTTTAATCCTAGTCATCATAGGTAATTATTGCTTTTTTCTAAAATTTAGGAAAGGGTAATGTATTTCCAATTTCAAGAGATTAGTATAAATCAACTTAGTTAAGGAAGTTAACCTTAATTAACATAGTTAACTCATGTGTCAATAATTAAATTATTTTTACCTATTATTGTAAATTAGTTAAAATTTTATATACAATGAAAAGGATAACAACCACTTAATTAAATGTATGATAATAATTTTTTTAATGTTAGAATTATAATTTTGATTAAAAATTCAAAAAATTATAATTATCATGATGATTGTTAGATAAACGGTCTTTATAAGTGCGTCACACTACATTAAAATTAATCATCATCAAATTTAGATAAATTCTTCCAATACTTTCATGTTTTTCTTCTTGAAGATACCAAAACAATATTCTAAAATTTGTGTTTTAGATTACACAATGTGAAATATAAACAAAATTTGTATTTCAGATTGGACGATCTGGAATACAATTCTTTTTTGGTATATTTGATATTGTTAAGTCTTGAATACAATTTTTTTTTCTATTATGAATTGTGTAATTTAGAATAAAAAATAATATTTAGAATACTAAAATTGCATTTCAAATTGTGCAATCTAGAATCCGAGAAGGTGAAAAGAGTTTGAGGCGAAGAAGATGAAGAGCATGAAAAGGATATCACTATATATTTTGACATCTCAGCTACACTAATATCCTAAAATTCACCAATCATATGAAAAAGTATTATTAAAAATAAATAAAAAGAATAAATAACAAAAAATATGGAGCCACATCAAACCTACCCAAAATAAATAAATAAATAAATTTCCTACAAATTAAACAAAGAGAATTGAGATGTCCAGTCTAATACTTCACTTAAAGTAAAATATCAGACAAACTCAACCATATTTTCCATAACTACATTAAAAAGTATATCAGCACAACTATTACTCATTAGTCACTTTAAAATCCATAATAGCATAAATTTGTAAACACTTACTCCATCTATTTTAAGAATCCAAGGAATAATATGAGTCAAAACAAAAACTTTGACAAATCAAAAAAAAGTCACACTCTAACCAAAGTTTTTTAAAATCCTTCACTTAATCACATTTAATAGCAAAAATGACACCCAAAACTTAGGTATAAAATATATGTTACCTAAGAAAGCAGAAAAACTACTCCTATATTACTTATAGTTACCCTAAAAATACTTCCACAAGCTACAAAATCAGAAACTCTATTATAACTCCATTAAGTTTTGACTTTAATCAAACCACTTCACCGAAAGCTCTAAAAACCCATAATTTTTAAATATTAAATTAAATATATACAAATATATAGTTTATTATTTTAATTAATTTATTTATTTTTATGTGATTTATTTTTAGTTAAAAAGTGAAAGAATAAATATATGTATTTAAAAAAATTAATTATTTAGAAAAAATATAGATATTTTTAGAAGATAAATAAAGTTGGCTGGTGAACAATTTTATTATAATAATGCCAATTAAAAAATTTAAATTAACATAATTACTCATTAATTACAATTAAGAGAAATAATAATAATAATAATATATTTTCTTATTAAAATGAGGTTCAACACATTATATCCACATAAGAATTCAAAGACTTTTTAGAAATTGAGAAAAAGAGGTAAAAGGAATACTCAGAAAGGAGTAGATCTTTCAATATGGAAGGTTGTAGGAAAGTATAGTTCAAGTACTGGAAATAAAGTTAATGAAACCTTTTATGTACTTTATTATTTTATTATGATTGAATGGCGGGAAGTTTGTCTGATAGTTTATTATTTTTATGGTACCCGTTCCTATTATTGTTAGAGTCAAAAAGAAAGAATTGAAAATCTTGGGAAGTGTAAAAGTATTTTAAGAATATTTTAGGATTGATACATAATGTAAGGAAGATTTTTTATTATTATTATTATTATTATTATTATATTATTATTATTATTATTATTATTTTGGGTCATAATTAGGGTTAGAATTAGATAAAAGATAATATTGTTATTTTTTTAAGGGTAAAATGTATTTTGACAACATGTGATAGTTATATATTCAGATATTAATGTGAAATATGAGGAAAGTGAGTGTAGGAAAATTTTTTGAATTGAGGTTTTGTAATCTTAAAAAAATTTACAATTTAGAACATTAGAAAAATAAAATATAATAATGAAATTAAGAAAAAAATATAATTTTGATAAATATAAATATTTGGTTATTGAAGTGTGTCAATTAGTTAATATTGATATTATAATATTAGCTGATATGGTTTTCTTGATTTTGTGAAGATTTAGTTTAGTAAAATCTATGTTTAGATGTTCATAGATAATATAGAAGCAGGAGATCCTCTATTGATCGAAGTGTCTACTAGTAGTACAAGACCATGTGTCTTCACTAGAGTTTCTGTTATTTGTTTGGATCGTTTGTATTCAGAGAACCAATAGAATACCAGAATGTCTATTGCGTCAGTCTTTTTGGAAATTAATTATACAATATTAAGTATAATTAGGACTTGTAATAAACAATATTTTTAACTTTAAATTAGCATTTACAGATGAGATAAATTTCATGTTGTAATTGATAACTGTTGATAATTGGTTAATTAAGTATAGAGTTGTTAGGACTTTTTAGCATTTATTCTGTTTTAATTATAGGATTTTTAGGGATTTTTGTTTAAGTTAGGGATTTTATGGTTATGGAAAGAGAATGCAGTTCAGATTTAGGTGAAATTCGAAGAAAGAGAGAATAAGGAACGCTGGAATTAAGAAAAGGAGCAGAAAAACAGATTTTAAGTGACTTCTTGCTTGCGCTAAATGAGGAGCTTAAGCTAAAACTCAC
>Ga0099824_1008839_pt1 | contig 12678 bp, 4 predicted proteins | sample SiratrowhiteBW_FD_76837 | JGI IMG/M metagenome (GOLD analysis project Ga0099824, IMG submission 76837) | Root nodule microbial communities of legume samples collected from California, USA - Siratro white BW | ecosystem: Host-associated > Plants > Roots > Nodule | place: USA: California... | reverse complement strand
ATTGGGTGGTGTTAAAAATAAAATTTTTATTAAATTGCATTAATTTTTAATTAAAATTATATTTGAACTAAATACATTTCCCCAAGAATGAAAAAAAAAAAAAAAAAAAACTATCTAGATAGTATGTAAGATCCTACATCTAACCGTTACGATCTTAACTATCTTGACTAATAGTACATGTTGGAATTGCTCCCTTAATTGACGAAGCATTTCTCATGAAAAGTACCTTTTCATAAAGAATCAAGTCTCTTCATGAAGAATCATGTCTCTTCATGAATGAAGGATTTTTTCATCTCTTATAAATAGGGAGAGTATTTCATTTCATTGTATTCCATTAAGAATCCTTTCTCAAAGAAAGAGAAAAGAAAAAGTGATGTAGTTTTTGAAATTTTCTTTGAGAGAATAAGAGTTGTATTTCCGCCACACTTGGTAAGAGTTATTAAGAGATAGTCATCCGATGGGGCTAAGATTCTTTGATTCCCTAGAGAAAGAGATACTAATTGTATATCTACTTTCATAGTGAAACTGCACTACTAGGAGCTCGAGGTTTTTCCTAGCTCACAATGACAATGTTTTTCACCTTAAATTTGTTGGTGTTATTCTTCTCTACTCTTATTTTTGCTTCCACATAATGCCTATTTTATTTACAGAAGAGGGAATTTGTTATGTTAATCCCACCTGTGCATAATAAATTTATGTGCGATATAACATATGCTATATATGCAACGTGAACAATGGGGAAGAATTCCAAATGCCGTGGACAAATTTGGTAGAAGCACCTTTATAACTCTCAAACAAGATAAAAAATGCATTTTCAGCAATAATGAAATCTATGTACAACTTCTTACCAATAAACCATACGCAAATTCGACAATCAGATCCATTTTAGCTTGATGCTTCAACAGGAATGGACGCAAGTGACTACAATACAATTGTCTTGCACCCTGTTCAACAAGTTTTATATGGTTTTGATTATTTACTTATGTTTGATAGAGAACAAATTTATTATAACACTAGTGAAAAAGGAGTAAAAGAACAGAATAAAAGAAATTTCCCTTAAGAATTTAAAATAACAATAGAAGAACAAAGCAACCAAGATAAGGTTATTAACACAGAAAATTCAGAAGGCATAGCAGGAAGAGAATAAGTTGAGCAGTTTGGTTAAGCTTACATTGAGAGTGGGAAGTTGTAGCCAAAGAAGAAATCCAAACTTTACATGATAATAGAAAGGAATCCTAAATAAATATGGCAAAAACAAACCTTGTTAGATCATAATACCTCAAGTAAAACGCCAAAGCAAACAAACAAATCATAACTGAAATCTATGGCTATTGATTCAGTCCTTCAGAACATCATAAATAGCAGGCAACTGGGATCACAAGATAAATGAATAGAACATAGACATAACTTTGTTATCAATGAAAATCAGATATAGACACTGAGGTAAGTATCCATGAAAATAAAAATGAAAAACCATAACAATAAATTAAAAACAATAAAACCCATGGAGAACTTGTTCATACCAGGAAAATAACTTTTCAGTAAACATTTCCGCGGCACTAAAAGATCCATAAGCTGAAAAAAACACAAGAGAGATCAGTATCAATACATGCAGACAAGTCCATCAAAGTAAATATCTATAATAGCACATCAAAATTAACAAACCCAGATTGTAAAAGAGCAAAAGTAATAGCCTGGAGTTACTCTTATCCCACTAAGTTGAGAATTCTTCAAACATGTTCATCCAAATTCATCAGCAATCACCCAAAAATATCAACGATATAACATCATACTATGGTAACAAAATTTTCATAAGTTTAACATACAGATCGTTAAGGCTACAATGTAGCATGCATCACCAGTAGTCTAATGCCAATCAAATCAATAGAAAAATAATACTAACAAAAAAAAATTCAAAACTGATAAATTTAATTATCTTTAACAAGGAAATGCAGGTTGAAGAATAATTAGAACCTGCCCAATACAACAGCCATCTCTGTTGCTGACACGGATCATTGTTCTCAATAGCTTTAAACGTGGAATACACGGGAAGTGCAAGCCCTATAGAACAGCTGTAACGAGTGACCCAATATCAATAAGTTGGTGTTGAGTACGAAAAATATCTTTTTTAGTAAGTTTAGAAGAATTAAGAAAATATGATTGAAGGGAAACACGCATACCATGCTGTGCGGAGAGAAAGGTTGGAAGCAAAAGGGGAAAGGAACGGTGTCAAGCAAACCTGCATTGATCTCTGAACAGAAACAGCAAAAGCTTGAAGTGGAGTGATAGCGAAGAAACAGAGAATGAAGGGTAACAAATCAGTGGTAAAGGTAAAGGTAAAGAAGATAAAGGTAAAGCCAAAAATACAAAAGAGGGAAACTTTAGGTTAGGGATTTCAAATCTGTGAACACTAACTGCAATTTATTTTTTCTCTTCTTTTTTTATTAGGGGTTTTTTTTTTTGTAATTGATATTAAAAATCGAGATAGATAGTTTCATCTTTTATTTTAGAATTTTCAGTAGTTTTTTTATATGCCAAATTATTCAAATCATCTTTTTATATTTTATTAATTTTATGTGACGAATCAAATTTGACTTTTAAATTTATTATTGATTAAATCACGTTGATTTTTTTCATTCAATAATTGATTAAGTAATACTTTTTTTAATAAGGTACAACCCCCATTATAGTGTTTTGCACAACCTCATCCTATTTTAACATAATGTTGAATAAGTCATTAATACCAAGAGTTTATTAAAATTAATTTAATTTATTTTTTTTATTGGCGTCTTGTTCAAGTCTTGCAGAGGCTGAGGTTGCATGGTAAGTAATTAGGGATTATTTTCACGGCATTATGCTTTTTTAAACGTTATTATTCATCAATTATTAATTAAAAAGATCCACATAGATTTATTGATAGTAATATGTAACGTATTTTTTAAATTAATAATTAATCAGTGATAAAGCATGTAAAACAGTGGAAACAAATATATTATAAGGTGATATTCAACATCATTAATTATAAAAGATTGTTTCAAATTGAGTAAATGTTGTTTAACAAAATTTATCTTTAAAAAGAATAATGCGATATTGTTTATACAAAAATTACTTATTTTAATTTGGAAGATAAATTTGAACACTATAAAAAAAACTCAAATTTAATATTAAGATCGCTAAAGTGAGTACTTGACTTAATTTTTAAAATTTACAACTGGTTTCATATTAATATTTTATATTTTTAATTATTTTTTCCATTCAACACATAACCTTTTTAAGTAATGTTTCTTTTATAACCAATATCACATTATTTGCTCCAGTTGTAAATTTTGTTAAGCAACGCTAATTTAATTTTAAACATTTATAAACAATTATATTAGAGGTAATATGATTCACAAAATTAATATAAAAAAAAGTCATTTATTTAACTATGTGTTTGAACATTGACTTCAACCTTCCTAGTTAAAATATTATTGGTTACAATTTACCTATTTTTTGGTTTCTTTTTAGAAAAAAAAAAAAAGAGTATGTAAATTTTAAAAAACGGACACACACTGTCAACTTCGCGTCTTTTATAAAATTTATATAAAGTGTTTTCTATAAAAGCTAACATGATCATAAGCATTTTTTATAATTCAACCTTGGTTCTATATGTCTTGATACTTTTCTTATAACATACTTCATTCTATGCAAAAACTTTATTCGAATTCTCATTACTTTTTTAATATTTTAAATATTATATAATTTAATCTATTAGTAAACTTGGAATAGTTGTTTGAGAACGAAAAATAGGAGGTGGGGAAGGCAAAAACAGTTGAGGATGTACGAGAGATCATTAATGTCGTAAACCCTGAAACAGTAAAGTGCCCTAAGAGATCATTAATGTTCAAAATTAGAAAAGAATAAAGAGATTGACAGCTCTCAAGTTCTAAATAAGTAGTTTAACAGTGAGTTTGATTCAACTGGTTGGAATTCATGTGAGATTACACATGTGAGAATTCATGTGAGATTTCACCATCAATCATCTCACATCTTTGACTAAAAGCTTTAAATTTTTCATAATTTAGGTCCTTGTTATCTAAAAGAAGAATATTAGTTTAACACTATATTTCATTCATCACTCCTATTTGACACTATTTTTATTAATAAAATATTATAAATTAATAAAATAATAATATAATTGACTGTTAAATAGGTGAACAGTGGTATCAAAATATCACCATCCTATCTAAAATGGGTGTTTCAATTATCTTCCATGACACATTAGTTAGTTTTCAAGTTTGTAATTAAGTTTAACTGTATTTGTTTGAGGAATTTGTTTTTTATATTGTGTAGGTAAGTTATGTTTTATATGTTTTTAAATGAATCTCAAGTCTCTAGAAAAAAAATTGTTAAAAATTATATTATACAAATTATCAAAATATAACTAAATTGTAATTATAACGAGATATTTTATAACTGATTCTGATATAAAATCATAACATAATATATCAGAATGGATCCAAATTCATTAAGTTCATTGTATAATCTATAAATACAGACTTAATTATCATTAATAATAAGGTGTTTTTAAACTTTATCTAAATTATTTGCATTCTCTACTCAATACTAACTTGAACATCATAGTGTCTACAAAATTCTTCTTCTAAGAAGATGAAATTAAAAATCTTTGAAGCAACAAGGAAAGAACAATACTAAAAATGAACCATAGAATATATTATTATTATTGGAAGCAACTGATCTATTACGAGAATATGTATTATTTAAAGATAGATTTATGTGTGACAAAACAAATGACAGAGTTAAGTATTAGAGTTGACGATAGTTTTTTTATATAAAATTTTTTATTGAATAAACTAGGGAGCTTATTGTGATAAAAATAACAGAGAAAAGAGTTTACAAGATATAGATTAGAAGATCCAAACCGAGTTCCAAAGAAATATCAAACTTTTTCGGTATGGACCATTCAGAAATGGGCTTGTGAGAGTCAGATAATAATTGGAGTTTGGAGAGGAGACATGGATCGTAACATCTATTCGGACGTTTCTTCTAGCACCTTCATGGTTTCTCCTGCACCCTCATAGAGAAAACGAAATTATCGTTTTACCCTTCTCTTCATCTTCTTATTGTTTTCAGCACTCCTCTTGCTCTTCATTGCCGTAGCCCCACTTCCGACAAACAAGACAGCATCACTGTTGTGATTGTTGAACCATTTCTCCCACATTAATCTATTTATTTTATATTTTAGATCTTAGATAATAGAATTTAAGATATATTTTAGATTTCATAATTTAGAATATAATTTATATTTTAAATTATATAAACTGATATGCAAAAATTATATTTTAAATTATATAATCCCTAATACAAAATATTATAAATTTAAATTTTAAATTCTATAATTCGTAAAGTCTTTAAATCACATAATTAAACATTTTAAAAATGTATTTTTAATACTTTTAGAAGTATGGATGCAAGAGAAAACATAGAGGTGCAGGAAGAAGCGGCCCATCTACTCCCTGCCCAAATCAATAATCTTGAAAGTTAGTAACTTAAGTTGAAAGTTAGTAACTTAAGTTATTATACGAAATAACTATAATAATAATAAGTAAAAAATATAACTGTGACTATTCTTTATTCTTAGTTTTATAAAATATTTAAATTTAATTTAAAAAAAATGCAAATATGATACATATAATCATAAAAGGAATTCCATGTAAGATTATACTATAACTATAAAAGCATCATCACTGTCATAAAAATATTCTATAAAATTTAATAAATTAATTAATATATAATAAAAAATAAAAACTTAAACAATATTTATAATTTAATTGTGACATATATTAGTTGTAATAACTTAATAACCATATAATGTATTTTTATGAATTAAAAATAAATTAAGTCATTAATATTTTAAAAAATCAGTGGGACGCTGTCATATTTTTTTTCCAATTACAGTAATACTTACTAAACGAATATTTAAATTATAAAATAACAAAAAGCACATAAGTAAAAATATTATTTACAATTTTTCAAAGTTTTATAATAAAAAAATATTTCTAAGATAGTTGTAATTAGTACGTACATATACACATTTTTACACTAATAAAACGTATTTCTATCGAAAGAGAGAAGAAACTATGTTTGATGAAAATATACTTACTATTAGTATAAATATTGTTCATTTGTATTGACTATTTGCCATATTAACTGTTATATGAATAAAAAAATTTACTATGTATTGTAGTTGCGTCCGGATTTGTAAAAGTAAAAGGCATAAAACGCTTTACTTTTTACGAGCAGAAAAGTTGGACATACTAAAGAATCACTCAATTTTCTTACACTTTTAAACATAATTTTTACTGTGAAAAAAATATTGAAAATTAATATTATTTGAATAAAACCCATATACGATTTTTAGCAATAAATATATTAAAATATTTGCTATTATGATTTTATCAAATCAAATAAATAACAGAACCACATATATATCGCATATAGTACATGTTTATTTCAATTCAATTATTATTTTAAATTTAAACTTTTAAACATAGAGCTGCATTAAATACTTCAATAAAAATGGTAGTGGTTATTATTACATGAATATGATTTTTCTTTGGAGGATACACATAACCTAAAAAATAAAACAAACTTTTGAAATCAATCTCCCACTAATCGAAATTTTTTTCTACGATGTTGAAAGCTTTGTTTGCTTTCTTCATTAGTGGGCGATTTATCAAACATCAGTATGACAGATAGTGATTTTATTACTTCCATCAATTATGACAGGAAGAAGAAGCAAAATCAATTGATATCCACAGCTTTGAAATTACTAACAGTGCAAAGCCACAACTTTCTTCATTTATCTTAATATAATGAAAAATCTTGTTACTACAACTTAATTTAGTTATATTACTCTGTATAAGTTCTTTTATACACCTACAAGTTACATATTATTTAGAAGTCGTCGAGGTAAGATTTGTTTAAGTATATATTTATTTCTTAATCTTTCGAAACGTCTTTCTAATAAAAATTATAATAAAATTTTGAATTTTAAAACAGATAATATCTGAAATACAATGATTATTTTATCAATGTCATTCTAATAAATTTAAGATCAAAACATAAGTGTTACTTTAAATTTTTATAAGCTAAGAAGTGAAAATAAGGATAACATCTAAAAATGATTTAGTTGTAGTATAATACCACTGAAACTTAAATCAATTTATGATAAACCCAGTTAAATCCAATTTAAGTTCATACTCTAGAGTAACGAAGACCACTCATTCCTTCTTTTCCAAAACCTTCTTTTCTGCCACATTTTTTTCAGAGGGAAAAAGCAAACATGATCATAGTTTAATCGTACCAAAGAAAGCCACACCACAAGATGAATAGAAGTTGGAGTCATATTGATTACTCACATGCACTGTTACGTGTATTGAACTATTGGGCCTTTGGTCCCCAAAACAAAGAGAGGATCCAAGTGTTTGATTTATATCTTTTTCTTCTTTCTAATAAGAATAATAACAACAAACCACAATAGATTCTCCAAAACTATTCCTTATAGTTGTGAAAATTATCAAACTATTTTTTATATCTCAAAAATGTATTTTATTTAAACGCTGTTGTTTTAAGTACCCATATCTGTTAGAGTTTATGTTTTTTATGATATATTTTTCCATTAACAAAGACCAAAATTAAATTTCTCATTACATTAAAAGAAAAAATTATTTGCTAATGATGTCACATCAATGTTATTGAGAATAGTAAACAGAAAAAGTATCAGTATGTCCCTACCAAAGTTTTGGAACTTGGGTAGGATTTCAAATGGTGATAACACATATATAATTGATGGTGATATATTGTTAAACCTAATCCAGAAAAGAGTTAATCACCACATGCGCATGCGTTAGCATGAGTTCTTAAGGTATTGAAGATTGACAAGTGTGTTGTGGAACAACCATTCAGATTTTAGAGGAACTTGTTCATTTTCGATCCTTCTTCTTATTTATAATCACTTTTTTGACTCTAATTAATAAAGTAAAGTAAATTATGTGAAGCCTCTTCCAATTTTGTGGCGCCACTCTTGTTGGAATCTTCAATTTTGCCATAACTTTTACTCATTGTGTTGACTTTAGTATTTGAAAGATTGAGATGGATGATTAAAAATGCATAAACCAAACTTGAATTTGAGTGAAATGGATAAAATAAACTTCTTTTAAATCGTTTGAAGTAAGGGAATTGCTTAAATTACTATATTATTATTACTTAACGTTTTATCTCAACAAATATTTTAATATGATAACTTAGAGTTTCAATTTAAACAATTATTATAAGTTAAACTAAAATAACTTCAAGTATCTAAAATAATTAAGTAGACGTGACTCTGTTTTAAGGTTGTTTTTTAAGGTTGCTTGTCCCTCTCTTGGGCTTGACGTTTGAAGCTTCCATGCCATTGTTTCGCCGGAATGGCTAGAAGAAGAATACAATGAAAGATATATATAGTTCTGATCTTGAATCTTGTGACAAAATTTACACTATTTATTAGTATATGCTGATGTTAATTGATGACTAGCTTAAGCTAAAATAATGAAGTATAAGTGACTCTTTGTAGACTAGCTGTGAAATAGCCGTTGTCAATTTCAATTTAGTTTATTCAATTATTCCTCGTTTTATTAATCATTGTTGTTAATTTATACTATAGTACAGTTGTTACTGAAGAAATTATTAACATGAATATGGTCAAAGGTTGGTCAGGGATGAGCTATTATTTTATGTACGAGTACGTAAACGTTACATAGAAAACTTACACTAAATAGTAAAAACAAATTAACTAGATTCTAGAGTAAAACGCGTGGCTTTGTTAATATTCTTTACCATGTGATGATGTGATGTAAATTAAATGAAAGCGATCACAAATGTCTAAGAAGATTATATTATATGGTTTGTAATTTTGATTTGAATACTTTGATCCAAAAGATAACCTTGATTCTAATAATATATGTGTTTTTATTTGTGCATGACATTAGTTATATAAGGTTACTTTAAACCTACAATAATCCATGTGAGTGTGTAGATTTATCTCTTTAGAATTGTCAAAAATATCTACAATGATACATATCTACTCATTGCTCATTGGTGGGGTCGGTTTCAATGAACAATCAATGAGGGTGAATCGTATTCTGCTTAAAGGTCACCTTCTATAAATTTCAAAACATGTGCAGCTCATGTTGACTAACTATCCACCTTTTCATGAATTAAATATTTTTTTTACAACAATTTAACTCATCATTTTCTTTTCTTTTTTCTGAATAATGTTTTTTTTTTCTAAATATAGTTTTCAAACAAGTCAGTCAAACTAGGGTATTTAACGTAAATTCCTAACTTGTTGAATGTGTGTCACATACAATCTGCAAATATCATTAATGCTTTCAATTTATTAGAAGAAACAAAAGTTATTTGTGCTCAACTTGGTGTTTGTCGCGATTTGCTCATGTTACAGTGATGGCTCCCTTGAGTCACTGACATCGAAGACAGTACCATGATATGTGTTTTAGGATTTGCAATTTTTTATGACAAAAAAATATTTTATGAAATAGAAGCAAAATGTTTCCATTCAAATATCTTTATTCATGATTTTGTCCTCTGTAAAGTAGTACAACCCATCACTCAGAAGATAAAATAGAAAAATTTCTGAAAAGGCATGGTAACACTATATCATTACGATTCGATTCATGCATCAAATTGTTCACTCCATATAAGGTTCTGAAAACAATACAATTCGTAACTAAATGCATTATGAGATGCTTATTGCTAGCCACTGGGGGAACCTTCCAACCCATATATATAATTTCTACCCTACACATTTCTGGGAAAAGCTTTCCGTTTTCACCCCACACTTCATTTTCATCTCAAATTATTCACTAACCAATGCGTCATGCTATTCTCTTTTAAATCATTTGAGAATCTGAAATCTTTCCCTACTGACAGAAATGAAAGAAGATTGTGCATTATATATGGAGCAGCCATCATAAAAAGTTTTTTAATTTCATGATGGTAAAGTATTTCTGTACATACGTGCGTGTCTATTTTGTCAGCATAACTAGCACAACACAGCAAAAATAGAAAATTATCAATCAACACCAATGATAAGGTTGCTCCACCCTGTACCAGAAAAACCTGGTTAATGCAGCCTCTCCAGGTTTGCAACACCAACCTAGTTAATCATTTTTCTTTCTGTCGTGTCTGATGAACAAGTTGCACGTCCTTGCTACCAGCTGGACATCATAAAAATTTAAGCAATTTTAATTCAAAGAAAGAAGAGAAAAGTAACCACTTGTTATTGAATTTGGTGGCTATTAATATAATAGATTGATCTGTTTAATAGATTTATATTATGTGCTATGATATGATAATATTTTAAAAAAATATGAATTTAGATTTAATTAACTTTACAAAATCGTTTATTTTTGGTCTTAACCGTGTTTGATCCTCTTGTAGGCAACCCAGTAGCATAGAACATTTGAATTTGCAGAAACGAGGTCCTACTTTATAACCATTCATGTAAAATTATTGCAGTGCTGTTCATCAATTACAATTGTCATAAAAAAAATTCTCCAATAATGTGGTTTTTGAGGTATGCGCATTTGATAGCGACTTCAATGGCTGTTCAAAACTTTGAAAAGACTACACCAGAAAATATATGCGTATCACTTCATGCTGGATTCTTCAAGTTCAGTGTTTTTTCTTACAACAATTATACTTTTTGACACTTTTTAAAACAAAAAAAATGAGGATACATTTTAATAATATAATCAAATATTACTATTTTAAGTTTTTAAGTTAAAATATAATTGAAATATTAATATATTGAGTTTGATCTTTATACTTTGTATATGAACAAAATCTCAATTATTTTATTCTAAATAATTAAAGTTATTGACCTAAAGAACTATTGCAACACGGGTACATGTTCATTTATCTACATAATCTGATGGAGAAATAAAACTAACACATTTTTAACTAATATAATTGCGAAGTATAGTCGCATCCTGACGAGTCCCCTGGGAAGGAAATGAGAAAGCGGTATTTTAATAATTAAACTGTCATTATCGTTAATTATTCTATTTCTTACATTCTTCGTTCTTTTTCGTTTTTTAATAAAAGTTATACACATAGTTATTTTATTTATATATCTTTTTCACACCTATATGAAAAGTACATCATTTGGACATTGTATGTGTGTTCGCTATTAGACAATTTTGACTATATGAATAGCACATATTTAGACGAAAGAGATATTTGAGACGTGCAATAGACTACAAGTACACGAGAAAATAAACTAAACAATGGGAAAAATCAAAATGAAAATATATTAACTATTTATGAAACACATACTAAGATGAATCATAGAATCAATCGTCATTTTTTAATACGTACAAAATTTATATTAGTTCGGCTTTGAATATTTGAGTTGTCGATGTGTCTCAAGTATTCGGAATCATAACAGTATGATATCAGTTCGTGAAAACGTATGAATGTTGACAAAAACAAATAAAAACCTTTATTGTCTTTTGTGTATGCAACATACACATATGTACACACGGTTCGAGCTTCAAGGATTGCATCATACATCTAATAATTCATGAACATAAAGCCAAAACATTGGAAAGATCATCTCGATTTTTAGTTCCGCAAACTTTAAGATTGTCTAGCTTTCATTTTAAGATTGTCGAGTTTTTCTTCTATGAAATATTTAATATTTTGATATATTTAATAGTCTCACTTAGTTTAGAAATCAATATTAAAGTTGTTTAATCATATATTTTTTTCTAATCTTCTGAAACATCTTTTAAAATTTTAAAATAAACAATATTTCAGATAGTGTGGTTAACTTCAACAATGTCATTCTAAGATTTTATCAAATTGAATTAGTTAATTGTTTATGTAAGCAAAATTTTGTTGTGAATTTTGAAAAAAAAAACATTTAAATTGTAATTTCTGTAATTATTTAAAGTACAGAAACTTATTTTTGAACGTAAATTAGAATTCAATCAACACCTTATGAAACTATATTAATTTTTGTGTGTTATACTCTTTCCTTACTTTTATCCTTATTATTATTCCTCTCAATTAATTATTTGTAACATTTATTGTCTGAATTATCCAACAACAGCTAACTTCAGGAAAGGGGTCTACATTCCTTCATTATTCAACAACATATTTATTGAGTGGTTTTCGTTCCAACTTTGTTGGCATTGATACGTGTCTGGTTCGTGGGAAATGATAAGCAATTAATGCTCGACATTTTTGCCTATAAACATTAACCAGTGCACACATGCTCTAACTAATACTCACAGAAGTCATATAAAATAGTCTAAAGTTTGTTAGATAATTTTGTTTTACTTGAATAATTATTGTTTAGCAGAAAATATTTTCAGTATAAATATGGTAAATCTACATTGATAACAGTGTAATTAAAAATACCAGCAGATAATTTATTATTAAGAAATATAAAACACATGAAATAATCTTATGTTTAATTTTTGTTCTAAATAAGAAATTTCACATAGCCTAAAGAATGTTAAAGATAATTTATATATATATATATATATATATATATATATATATATATATATATATATATATATATATATATATATATATTAAAAATATTTT
>Ga0099824_1008836_pt1 | contig 12679 bp, 11 predicted proteins | sample SiratrowhiteBW_FD_76837 | JGI IMG/M metagenome (GOLD analysis project Ga0099824, IMG submission 76837) | Root nodule microbial communities of legume samples collected from California, USA - Siratro white BW | ecosystem: Host-associated > Plants > Roots > Nodule | place: USA: California... | reverse complement strand
ATATATATATATATATATATATATATATTATAGATATTTTTTATCTTCTCTCTCTTTTAATGCTTTTATTCTTCTCTTTTCTTCTCATATTTACATTCTTACAAAGACTTGAAGTAACTTATCAAAGTTACCTTCTCAGATTTATAATCTTCGACGTTTTGAAGTTATCTCTCAAAGTGACTAGTCAATTCTAAATTATTAGAATAGACAACTTCGACGTTCAGTTCTTTTCGTTTCAGGTTCTATCCTTTTATTATTTTCCATTTCCCATAAAAAATATTTTTTTTATTTTTTTATCTTTATTTTTTGTTTAAGTTATAGAATTAGAAAATATCAAACAAAAAGTAGGAATCCAGTAATAAAAAAATTAAGAAAAAAGAAAAAAATTAAAATCAGTTCAAGACTTATAAATTTATAACTATTGATAAAAAATATATAGAAATAAATTTAATTGATGAAAGTGGTATTAATCATCTATAAATATATCAGAAATGAAAATGTCGCCTCAACAAATGAGATGGGATGTGAAAAAGTGGAGAAATTGAAATTTATAGAAAAGAAATGGAAGATAAAGTATAAGAGAGAATATATTTGGACATTATTTGGAAGGGAAATTAAACAAAAAAGAATAATCAAAGTGATTTTATACCAACTAAAAGATACATATCGATATCCATATCACTATAGGTTTAGGTGATCTTTTGTCAAATTACTTACTATAACATTTCTTGTAGAAGCCGTTCAAAAACTATCAAAAGCACCCGTTTTTACCAATTCAGAAAAAATCAAAACGGATTTGTGTTTTTAATAAAGGAAGTTTTGGATTTTTCATCAACATAAATACAAAATGGTTTCATTCTTTATCTTATATTCTAAACCTTTTTTTGTTTATTTTGTTTTGAAAAGAAGTGTGTGTATATTTTTGGGGCAAAAATAGAGCATGATCTCTTACGTTGAAATTTTGTTGAAAAAGAAGATGAAGGAGAATGATGCATGGTGGAGGGGACATTTGGTCACGTGTTGCTACATCGTCCGTTTATTTGTGTCGCAAGAAGCAAGATCATGTGGGTGACCTGACCTCATTGGGCTCCATATTGAGGGGGCTAATAAGCTTCATTAATTTTAGGTATATATTCTCTCTTCAAAATCATACGTCAATAATGCCACATTTCAAATGGTCATTATTAGGGATAAACAAAGGTGGTTATTATCCCTTCAAGTCATCATTTCACATTATCTCCAATACCCAAATAATACTAAAAATAAAAAAAAATAATAAAAGGTTATTTTTCCTAAAGGAACATAGGATACAATGGATGTTAAATGTTGTTGGCAGTGAGAAGAAGAAGAGTAATGCGTAGGTGCAGGTGACATGGGAAAATCATAAAAGCAACCTAGCCCCACCCAAAACCAGAAGCAAAACATATTTCTCACTCGTCATAAAACCCCGTTCAACCTCCCTGTTCAAACATGAATGAAGTCTACAACAGACAAACAACATTAATTGAGACGTGGATGCTGTTCTATGTGGCGACAAAAGAGGATGAAACTCAGAAACTTAGTGGGATACTCTTTATCCTTATCAACCTCGTGATTTTACTCCTTTCGCACTTCACTCTGCTCGCACCCCCCTCACCCATATTCTTCTGTACCACATCAGAGATCCAACAACGTAACAAATAACTATTATGTGTTCGCATACACATACGGTGGGAGCAAGTAAAATGGTATGCCAAATCAAGAAAGAGAGGGAGAAGTTGGGAAAGAGAAAGAAACGGGATCTCAATTTTATTACTATTTAAAAAAAAATTATCTTTTTGACTTTTTAGAAATCGAAATGGTTAAAGTGGCCACCGGACATAATAAAGAAAAAACAAAAGAAAGTGATAAATAAAGTGCCCTATACGAAATTACGTGGTTCTACAAAAGGCCAGAAAGCGAAAGTTCCCCTTGAATGCAAAAGTGTGAATATTTCTTCATGGAGAGGAGGGCGAAAAATTATTGCAAGAAAAGAAACAGACAAAAAAGTAATGCAAAGAAATGTTTTCAGTACATTATCATGAGTAGATGAATCATGAATTTAGTGGATATGGGTCCAAAGTTCCAAATTACAATTCAGAAATGTGGTTTTGTTTGGAAGTGGCTAGTGGGTCTATGCTATGTAATATAACAAATAAACCATTAAACAATGGGTGGGTTATGATAATACAAATGAATATTGCAAATTAATTTATAGAATGTAAGGAACGGTTGGCTACAAGTCCTTTTCACGCTTAGGTGGGGGTTACCAAAATAAAATATCAGCAGCAATCACAAGGATCAGTTTTCTTTTCATTCATGCTAGCACCCATCTTCACTTCATTTTCTCCGGATACTTTTATTCAGCACACATTACTCTACAATTTTTGTATGGTCAACTAATTACACATTATTCTTAACTACGATTCTCAAAATAATTTTCTTAAATTTAATATACTTTTATCACGTATAGTGTAAAAGCAACCTAACCACGTATAGATTGGATGATGCTATAAAAATATATACACTTCCAATAAGTAAATTAAAGATTATTGTGGAAAATATAGAGTAAATGGAATATTATTTTTTACAAGTGTTGTTATCACATAAATTTAGAAATGTGAACGATAAGTAATTAGGAGAGAGAGAGAGAGAGGTGTGAAGGCACACAGCAAATAGAATTGGAGTTGTGAATAGTGCAGAGGGGAATAACCTAGTTACCTGGACAAAGAAAGGAAAAGGTAGAAAAAAAAAAAAAAAGAAGCAAAAGAGGAAAAACAAAAGAAAAAAAAAAAAGAAAAAAAAAAAAAAAAAAAGAAGCTAAAGCGGTGAAACTTAAGAACAAAATCTAAGAGCAGAAAATCTCAGATGAAGTTGCAAAGGAGGAACACCTGAACAGAAGTGCAAGAAAAGCTGTAAATGATAAGTGCACGTGTGCATTTTGTAGATAGATTGAGCCCAACAGATCTGATACAACCCCGGGGACCAGATGAACAGTGTTGCTGGGAACTAGTCTCTATATATATAAAAGAAGGATTAGACCTTATTTGACTCCGTGTGTTCTTGTTGCCCTTCTTACAAACAGCAGATCCAAAACAAGACAAGGATGAAAGATAAAAGAGAATCATGAGTTTTTCATTTTTTAATCCATTTATCTACCAAACTAAAATCATCGTAAATATAATGGAAGCTAAATTCAATTCCTTGATTTCCTTCCATAAATTGCACTGTTCTGCAGAATCATATAGTTGCTTGCTGTGTAGTGTGATTATTCTTTTCTCATCAATCTATCTCTCACCAAATTGTTTTCCGACTGCACCTTGGAGCTTCCCCGGGTGAAGACAAAAGCGAAATGTCATGCCGAAATTGAAATCAAATGAGATGTGTTCTCGTTAATCGCATCATAGAAATAGAAATATACGCTACCCAGTGAGAGAGAATAAAGAAATAAATATAATGCAAAGAAAAATCCATAAAGAGGGATATGATTCTCTCCCTCACACTCTCGAACAGTAAACTTCATCATAAGAAAACGAAGAATGGATTTAACATGAAAGTGAAAGGCCTTGGACTCTTGTGTCAAGCAAAACAAGGAGTTAATTTTAATCTATGCCTCCACTAGTCCATTCAGCTACCTCATTTCATGAAACACCGGAAAACAAAAGAAAGAAGATCAAACACTGAGAAACCTAGTACTGAAACAGCACTTGAAAGTAACAGAATCAGATATATAGTTACACTATTACTCTATGTTGATAGGGGTTAAATTTTTACATTAACCATAGATAAATCAGCATAAATAAGTATATAAATATATATAAGGCGGAAGCAGAAATAATTTGCTTGAAAATAAAGATAGATAATATGAGTATAAATTGGAAAAAAATGATGAGAATTATACTATACGGAAGTAGTGGTAACATTAGGAGTAGCAGTAGGAGCATCAGAAGGTACACTAACGCCAGCTCCGTTAGTAGGGTTATTAGAAGTAGTAGTGGTTACAGTAGAAACGGTGGCGGTGGAGACAGTGGAAGAGATAGTGGTTGTGGTTCTCTTGCGCTTCTTCTTCTCGTAGGGAATTCCTCGGGCTTTGGCCTGGGCTTCCCTTACCTCTCTGAGGTAAATTCGGACGGCCCGAGTGGCGAAGGGATTGGACTCGGGACGGCCTCCGTTTTCTTCAAAGGCCGCCCTAAGTCGTCCAATTAGGGCGTCGAGGCTGCCCCAGGCCTGCTTCAGAGGGCAGGCGCAAGGCGCTGGAGGGTTCGGGTGTCCGAAATAAGGACACCCCGAAATATGCACCTTAGTCTTCCCGAACTGGTCCAGGTACTTGAGAAACTCGATCACGTGCGCGCCACTGCACCGCGCCAACGTCAATGGCGGCTTGTGGTTCCGCAGGTACTGCAAGAACGTGTTCCAGTCCCGCCGCTTCTGCGACTCGTACCGGCTTGGAGCCGCCTGAGCTCCTGACCCCTCCGCCTGCGCCGCCGCTGCTGATCCCTCCGCCGGAGCCTCGGACGCGGTGGCTGTCGGCGCTGCAGCTGATGCAGCGTCCATGATGATGGTCAAGAATAACAGTAACAGTAACAGTAACAGGAAGGAAGTGTTGGATTGGGAAGAGAAGAAAAAATCTGAGGGGAAAGAGAAGAGAAAGGAGAAGAGAAGAAGAGAAGAGAGAAGGGTTAAATAAATAAATATATTTGTTTATGTGTTTGTGTTATGGAGGGTTGAGAGAGAGAGAAGAGATGAGAAAGAAAGATTGGGTGATGGGACGTAAAAAAGGCGAGTTGAATGAATTGAATGAATGAGAGGGAGAAGGGTGTTTAGTTGAGTGATGCTGGTGGGGGCGAGTGAAGAGCGTTTTGCACAGTGTTCACAATTTCACATGGTGGCCCCTCTTGACATGACCACTTTACTATTCACCACGTTGGCCCCTCCCCTCCCCTCCCTTCCCTTCCCCTCCCCTTCTTTTCTCCTTCCATTTTTCTATATCAATTTTCAATCACAAAGGAATAATGTTGGGTGCTCGCTTAATAATAACTACACGTCACATTAAGATGCTGCATAATATTCAATATCAGAACTTTGCAGGGTTAAATAATGTGTGTGTCTGGTTTTTTCAAGTTGCAAGAGTTGGGCTGTGCGCAATACGTGCAGATCTTGCGCGTGGGCTGGGTGGATTGTTGTGGATTCTGGATGCCATCAGCAATAAATGGAGTCTTGAGATAGTCAAATATTTCATGGGCGTGTTCGTGTTCTAACCCTCTTCTTCTTCTTCTTTCAATTTGGGATGGTATGCTAAGTGCGTCTTCATTTTTCGTTTCTAAAGTATTGGAATAAATTGAATGAACAAAGTATAGTGCATAAATATATTGCTAGTTGTTGTTTAGGTCCCAGACTTTTTTTCTTTCAAATTTTATCTTCTCAATAGCCTCCTACTGTAGTCCCAACGCCTAAGTACAATACTTTTTTTTTTTTAATTTCTAAAATTGTTTTCTTCTGGTTTTCAAATTTATGTGGAATATTCAGTTGTTGTCTGTCTTCAATAATGCCCTTTGCTTCAGTTTATTTGTTTTTTTTTTTTTTTTTTACATTTAAATAATTAATTATAGGAAAGAAAGACGTACTAAACCCAAAAACAGAGAGAGAGAGAGGGGAGATTCTTTTCCAATTGTTGAAGCCAATGAGGAAGATGGTGGTTATTATTTTTTTTTTCTCATTGTTCTACAAAGTTAACTTGCTACCACTACTACTACTAACATTAGGTAAGAGTTCCCGTTGCCATATAAATGAACTAATCCAGTGAGACAAAGTAACAACTTACATGATTTATTCAGAATAAATACTATACATTTAGGAAGAGTAATTATAGTTTCTATTGAATTCAAAGATAATCATTCGATGAAATCAAGTTATACAAATCTCTAGACTGGATAAGTATGCCACATTATTTAGTCATAAATTCCAGCAGAAAATCTGACTCTCTCTAACCTATTTCAATTAAAATGAACCATAGTTTAATATTATATTTATTGCATTAGTTATAAGTAATTAAATGTACGTATCTGTATTTTCTAATGTCACGTGTATCTTTATAGAAGGTAATTTTAAAATAATATATTATCAAACAATAAAATCTTGTATTAAATATTTAATGTAAATATATATCGAAATTCAAATTATTAATTAAACAGAAACTATTCGGGCTAGTTAGCAAGTTCCCCTCGTAATTAAATATATATTTTGTTATGGAATAAATAATAACTTTGTGTTAAATTTGTTTATTTTAATTTTATTTGTCACATTCATGAATTAGTAGCATATAGGTTATTAGTCCATTTATTTCAATTTATAATGTATGACGTCAATTCGAGTAGTTTGTGTATATGATTAAAATTAAGAACGAGAATGGAGGGTCAAGTATTTTTTCCATTTGTAACTATGGCAACATAGACAAATTGTAAATAAATTTAATAAGTATGATAAAGTGTTGAGCTAACCTCACTTCTAGACCATGGTATATGAAAAAATGCATTGATAATATAATTGATTTTTATATTACACTTTTAAGGTTTTATACGCAAGCTAATAAATGTTTCAAAATTTAAAATACATGCATATTTACTACTAGTAAATAAATAATATAATGTTGTAAAACTAAATAAACTGTATATAACTTATATTTTGATATCATTTATTTTAATTTCAACTTAAAGACTCTATATTAAAAATATATTTTATAAATTTACATTTTTATTCTTTTCTTTTAATATTTTAGTTTGAAACAAGATATTATTATTGAAGCAATAGTATTTTTTTCATGTCATCAGAAATTCAAAATAAAATTTAAAAATATATTATAAATCCATGCTGTATTTCAATATTTTAATTAACATTAGAATAAAAGAATGTTCTCTAAAATTTATTACATCAATTATAATACTTATTTTAGTACTATCCTTTCCAATTTTAGTATCTTATAACTTATTAGTGTTAAGTTAAAAATATCATTGAAAATGAGTGATTATATTTAGCAGAAAGAAACTGGTGACATCAAAGAAAAAAATATTAAATCATTAGTAATATTTGATTGAAATAAAATATCCGAATAAAAATAAAAATTCAATTTTACAAAAGAAAAAAAACATTCAATACGAAGTGAAAAGATATAAGAGATTAAGAATATTAAAAGTATAAATTAATTAGTGTTTATTTGATTTGATTATATTTTGTTATATTATTTTTTTACTAGATCTAAATATACGTAAATTTTTTATTTTACGCATATTAATATTTATTTATAATATATTTTTAAAGACTTATTTTTGTGTCTTAAGATAAGAGTGCGAATTTATTAATAGGTAATTTTTAATATATATTTAAACTTTATTTAATTTGAGAGATGTGTATATAGTATATTTGAAGATGATTTTTGAATTTAAATGGAATATAATAGTTGTACTTTAAATTAGGGGTGAGAATAGAATTTAAAATAATAGAGGTGATTTTAGTAAATTGGAAGTGGTGTAAGTAGAAATCATAAGGTTCTTAACTCAGCTAAAATCAATTATTCTCCTCTCTTTTTCATTGTACTTTTACTCTTCCTTCTATCTAAAACCCACTTGTTTCTCCCTTGGGAATGATTTTTTTCTCCATTATGAAATTGTTGGCTATAAGATAGTTGTGAACAAGCATAGAACACAAATTGTGAAGTATAGCCTAGGGTAAGTTTTTCAACTCTTTTATCTTTCTAGCCTTGCAACATGTTAGTTAGGAAGGTGAGAAATGAATTTTTGTTGAGCTTGAGATTATGGTAGGAAGTTTGATGGTTAGCCTTTCAAGCTTATAAGTGATCAAAGGAATATTAAAGTACTTCTAGCTTCATCATTTTCTTTGGCTTATAAATACATTAGAGTATAGTGAACACAAAATTAGTGAAACTAACTTTGTTATAAATTTCAAGTTAGGTTATGGGTGAATTAGTGCATTTAGGTTGTAAAAATGAGCTTGTATGTCAAATTAAGTGGTATTATAGTTTTATTTGATTGAGTATAATAGGATTTTAATATAATACTCTAATATAGTGAGTCGTGAATTTAATAAAAAAGTTTCTTGAATTGTTTTAATCGGTAGTATGCTATTTTAGTTTGTAAGATTGAGGTCAAACTAGTTTAAATAGATTTTAATATGAATATACATATGGTAAAGTTTTTGAATGGAATAACTTGTTACATTGATCAAATTAGAGATTGTCGGTTATGTATATATTATTAAGCTAGGTATATTTCACTCAAGTGATATATTGACCAAAGAGTAAAGTTTTTAGTTCATGAGTTTCTTGCTTAAGCAATTGATCTTTGATTAAGTTACTTGTTATATTTGGCATACCATCTAAGGCTTTTTGGAATAAAGTGACTTGGTCCTTTTCATTCTAATTTTAGAATGTTTTCTCTAGAAGAAATTTACTCAAACATTTTGATTTTTCTCTGCGAAGTTTTGTAAAAAAAAAATTAAAGTTTTTATAGGGTAATTTGTTCGACCATCTTATATTTATGTAGTTATTTTTAATTTCACTTGACTATTTTCATTTTACTTAGCAAAATTTAACTCTGTAACTCAAAATCATTTTTTTTTTGTTTTAGAACCATTCTGCTGAGCAGTTTGATGTCCATCCATCAAATATAATTCATTCGCTCAATGAATATCTAGTTGTTCAAAAACTTGACTTACAAAAGTTTCCATATTTTCTCTTGACGTTTTTTCACTCAATGATTTAAAATTTCTCAACAAATTTAAGCGAGTAAAATTGAAATTTTTAGTGATCAACCCAATGAAATAAGAAACCACTTAGTAAATTGACTTCCAAATATTAACATGAAAATTGTAAATAACCCCAAACAAATTTTCTACATTACAATAACATAACATAATAGAGAGTTGAGTATATTTCTCCTTGTTGAAAGCACAAGAATCACAAACTACTTTTTTCATCATTCCTTGCTTTGGTGTAATTTTTTCCCTTCCTTCTCACCATCATCTCCTAATCTAATCACTATTTTTGGTGATTCGTTCTCTTATTTCATTTTTCTTCCTTTATAAAGTGTAAAATGAAACTTTTTAATAAAATAGAATTTTTAAGTTGTGAGACCTTAACACCTAAAATTGTTGTCTAAAATAGATGAATTTCTTGAATTATTTTATGTGAGTTTTTATTTAAATCATTATACTCTTTATATTGAAATATAACTTAAAGTAGATTGAGAGATCTTTTAACATGATTTTCTGCTTTCACGAGTTATTTAAGAAATGAAATTATAAATAATGCTTATTAAAGTTCATAAAGGTATTCAAGTCATCCTAATTGAATAACTTTTAAAAGATATGGAAACCTCTTATATTTGAATTCTATAGATGTATAAATATAAGAGATTTATATCACAAATAAAAGAACAATTAAAGAGACACTTTACTATTTTAGGAGTTCAATTATATTATTTTACTTGCATTGAAATATGATTTACATCTTACCTTTTTATATCCTAGATTTTGAAATATATTACTTTGCTTATTTTTTTACCACTCACTAAATATATCTCGTATAGAGTTATGCATTCTAGATGGTTTTAAGAAAATAATAAGAAGTTGAAGTTTTGGATGCTTATTTTTATCTTCTATTTTTCCTTTTTATGTAGTTTCTTTTGAAGTTGATGAACACAATAAATTTGTTGTACTACTTAATTCTGTTATGTTAACTCACTTTATATATATATATATATATATATATATATATATATATATATATATATATATATGCATAAACATACCAGCATTATATAAATATTTTTTATCTTAAATTTTATTATTCATATATTATAAAAAAATCAAACTAATAACACTACAAGACAAAAATTATTTAGAAACTAGTTTTTAGTTATCAAATAAAATGGTTACTAATTAGGACAAAAATAATCATCAAATCAAATTTTGGTTGTTAAATAACTATAAAATATAACTAATAATTGAATTTAGTGACCAATTAAGTTGATATCTAACTACCAAGGTTTTAGTAACCTATACCATTAGATTCTAAATTAGGTCTCTAACTTAATTAGATACATTTAGAATCTAATAGCATAGGTCACTAAAACTAAACTTTGGTAGCTAATATTAAATACTAATAATCTTGACTTAATTGATAACTAAATTCAATCATTTCTTCTATTTTATAGTTATTTAGCAACTAAAATTTAATTTGATCACTATTGTGATCACAATTAACAACTATTTCATTTAGTAACTAAAAATTAATCTCTAAATAACTTTTTTTTCTTATACTGTAATAATAATATTTATTATATATAATGTTATTTACTACCACCATTGTATCGACACCAGCATAGATTTTGCTATCATAAAGTATAAGTGGTGGTATCACTCAAATTGCCACCACTATTTTCATTTAATACATAATATAAAACAACAATAATTTAAACCACTATGACAATGTTGTTTGAAATTGTCCTTTGTTCATTTAAAGACGTTTTTAAACCCTAAATAATAATGCATTTCGACACCATTATTCTTGTTTTGATATGACGTTTGTAATTATCATTATTGTAACAAAATATAAAACAATATATGGTTTCCACTGTTGCAATTTTGAAATTAATATTTTATAATAATTAAGTAAGATTTATAATCTCGAAAGTTTTTTTTTTTTCCTAAAACTTTACAAAAAAATAATAACTCATTATAAAAAAATCATCTATATTAATAAACCATCATATGTAATATCAAAATACAACATAAATAACAAATAATAAAAATTTAATGTGTGTATTTAGTTATAAAATGTATTGATGGGATATTCAAACTTTCCTAGTAATTTTCATCATATATAAATTAAGAAGTGGTGAAGTGAGAATTGCTGCTCTTTGTAATTTTTTTTAAAATAATATTTTTTTGAAAATTGATCCTAGTAATTTTGTATTTGATTGAAAAAATTTCAAGTTTTATGTATTTTACCATCTAGATTTTTTTCTTTACATTGTAGCGTCCTATTTCTTAAGTGTTTACACATTTTATCGTTATATTATTAATAAAACCACGTTGCTTAATAAAAAAAGTTGTGATAGAATGTTGACGTTTTAAAGGATTTGAATTGACAAATATAGTAATAAAACTTGCAAGAAAAAAAAATGGATAACGTGAAACGATAATAGTTAATTAGTAACACGTACATTTAAGCCAAAATGAATAAAATTAAATTTAATACTCATTCAAATCTCACATTTAAAAGACTCTTATAGCTGTTTCAGGTTTTAGTGGTTTACATGAATCACGAGTGCTGCTTTCCTTGCAAAGGTGTTTTAGCAATCCATTCAAAACGATGATTCATTGATTTTTAAAATTGTAAAAGCAAATTATTTTCTATGACATTCAACTATTAATCAAAGTTATGCCATAGCCAAGCTACAATTAGAAGAGTGTGTAAACTAGTTTTCATGGGAAGAAAACTGGATTGTTGGAGCACTGATGAGATTGAGATTCATATATGGAGGGAGCTGTGACTACCACAGAGTTTAAGTTATCCACAATTTTTAATATATAACTTGTTATTTTGATTTCTAAGTGATGTGATGAAAAACTATTTAAATATATCAGAAAATTTTCTGAGACTCAATTTAACAGTGTGCATGGACCATGTCTAGCTTTTTGGTTTATGTCCCTACTTATTGTGTAACCAATGATCAAAAGCCACTAACTAGTTGTTCCTTGCTTTTAGGGCATTAAGAAGCTCATCAAATGGTGGGAGGAAAGTGCACCACTTTTTCAATGGTGTGAACTATTCTTGCTATGACCTCCTAGTTTACTCTATTTCTCTTCATCTTGTTGCTCATACCACTATATATATATATATATATATATATATATTATAGAGAGAGAGAGAGAGTTGTTTTAATTATTTCTAACATGAATTTTAAAATAGCTATTATAAATTTGGAATGATATAGAATTAAGTGTAAAAAGAGAATATTCCATGAATAAACATACCCTAAAGCTTTGGTGGAAGGTAGACCTAGGATAACCCTGAGGGCTATGAAAATAACAGTGTGCAGGGTACTAAATCGGGTAGGTAGCCCTTGCTTGGGAATTAATGTTCCCTCAAAAGGCCAATGGTGATTGACACACACAGGGCTATTCGAAATGACTCATCATCATGCACCTGCACAAAATTAGAAATGACACAATTCTAAAGAAACAGAAATTGCAATTACATATATAACGTGTATGATATAATATATAAGAATAAACAATGATTGATTCTATTGTATTGGTCTATCCAATTATGGGAACCCTAACTATGATATATTTAACATTTTTTACTCCTTTCGTGAACGTCTCAGCTAGGAATTCCTAGCGTGCCAAAGACTCCTTAACATGATTGATATTCTTGTGATCCTCAGCCATTTTGTACTGTATTTACTTTAGTAAGACATGGTTAAAATATTAAGTTTAATTGCTTCTTTAATTCATGTAAATTAACTATAGTGTCACTTGTTTCTTTTTCTTCGTCTTTTTTTTTTTTTTTTTTTTTATTTTTTTTTTTTTGTGTTTTTTTTTTTTTTTTTTTATTTGTTAAAATTATTTTTTTTATTTTTAT
>Ga0099824_1008831_pt1 | contig 12685 bp, 8 predicted proteins | sample SiratrowhiteBW_FD_76837 | JGI IMG/M metagenome (GOLD analysis project Ga0099824, IMG submission 76837) | Root nodule microbial communities of legume samples collected from California, USA - Siratro white BW | ecosystem: Host-associated > Plants > Roots > Nodule | place: USA: California... | reverse complement strand
AACACAAAAGAAAAAACAAATATATATAATATATATATATATATATATATATATATATATATATATATATATATATATATATATATATATATATAAATGTTCTCTAGGCAGATTAAGAAATGATAGATCATATACAAACATCCTCTTAATTTTATTTCTGTCCCCCAACTAGCCGTTTTATCATACCATGAGAATTGAATAAAACAAATATAACTAAAAAATATTCGGAGAGAGAATTTATCTTATTCTAATTATATGTTTTAAGCATAAACTAAAACTTATCAATAGAATAAAAATAGCAAAAACATTAGAGAAATTTTGTGTCGTTTTAAGGTTAAGATGTTAATTATAAGCAACTTAATATCATTTATAATTCAAAGAAAAACATAAAGAAATTTAACATCAATTATTAAAATCATATAAAAAATTAAGAAACTGATTTTGATATGTTAAGCATTTGGGAAAAATCATATTTTTATGACTGGAGGATGAGGGCATGAGACATACACTTTCTTTTAGAGGAGAGTTATGTTATGATAGATGGGAGTAATGTAAAGATACAATTTTTTTGGTGAAATCTTTTGTATATGAATAGGGTTACTCTTTTAATTCATATTATATGAAATTCTCATTGTTGATGGAAAAAAGAAGCTATCTTTAACCTAAATAAATTTGTAAATTTTTTTATATATATTGTTTTTCTTGGTATTTTTGGTCCAAGTCAATTTCTTGACCAGTATGTTATTGTTGACTAGTTGTATGAGAAGTTAGTAATGTTACCCCTGAAGATAAACGTAAATATTGAAATCAAGGTTGAAATGTGTGTTATCGGATAACGAAAGGGAGAAAAAAACATGAAAGAAAAATAAAGAACATGAAAGAACAGTATTTTCTTGTAAAATAAGGAGAGAATAATGCAATGCTTTTGTTGAAAGCAGGAGGTTGGGGTACTTTTTGAAGCAAACTAGCATCAATTTTTGAAGAATGGAATGATTGCAGGACTTTGAGCTTTAGAGGGAGCAAAAGAAAAGAAATTCATAGGCAGGTGAGTTCGGTGTAGCAATGATTTCCCATTTTCCTTTCTCAAGGATTAAACAAACCTCATCGTGTACACGACAATGGGAACAATATCAAATGCATCTTCATCATCCACTCTATGCAAAGTGTGTTCCTATTTAATGGTCAAAATGAAGAGGACACTGCTTCGACCGTTGGAGAAAAAACAGCTTTCTCTTTCGGTTATTTTGACTTCAGACTTGAAAAAAGTGCAAGTTGGAAAACAGAGAAGGCATGCACATTTTCAAATTCAAAGAGGGTGGGTCCCATTTTGGACCATTTGTGAACCTTTTGTCCCCAACACATACCTTCATTACCTTCCACTATACCAAATGCTTCATTTCCTTTCTCCCACTTTACTTCCATTCATTTTGTTAGCATGTAAGTAAGAGAGCAATTGCATAAATTTATGGTTTTTTTTAAGTGTTGTCACATATGTTCCATTTATATTCATACCCAAATGAATCATAATGGTGACAAACCATTTTCTTTTCCTCTTTTTCCCTCTCTTGTGACTGCTTTTAAAACCCATCAAACCTTTATTTTAAACAAAGGATCTAAATCCTTTGGTGGAGACAGACATATGTCATATCTATAATTTATTTATAGCATTAACAATGACAATAACTTTAATTTTACTTTTCTAAATTAAATATAGTGTAGTATAATATTAACTTTATATTCTAAGTACGTGGTTAGAGATTCAATCTCAAATTTATACTATAATTAATAAATATCTGTCAGGATATATCTGCCACTGCCTTGATTGAAATATTAGTTTTTGACTTTCAACCGACACATATTTGATTCAATCCAAAACACTGTTTTAACATTAGTCAACAAAATAATAACTACCCTCAATGCATGATACCAATTTCCATGTAGCTTGTCTTAAATGACATGGAATGTGTGATGCAGTAATGACTTGTATCCTCTCATTATTGTAGTGCAAGTTAGATTGAATTTTTATGGTTAAAAAACATGGATTGTGTCTGTCCTTCCACTGGTTTATGATAATGGGGAGCATCTCATGTTACAGTGAACATAATGAAATGTTAACAACAATTAACGTTCGTTATCTTGATGTTTAAGAAAATCTTTATATGGGTCCAGATTCCATTATTCTTTAAGTAAAAGCCATTAGGGAGTTTTTTAATAATATACTTTAACCATCATCAACTAATATAATCTTTGGCATTTTTATATAGTATCTACAAATTTCTAGAGGCATAATGTGGAGTATTTTAAGTCATCCAACTCATAATTTTTTAAGCACACTTTACTATTATATTTCCTTGCAGATATGTTGATAATGGGAACATGAATTTGACTTTAGGAAATCACTGTGACTTAGTGGTCCCTTCAAAAAGCATAAAATCTAGCTGCAACTACAATTAGAGATGCCCCTCTTACAAAGTGCAGAAATTTAGCTTTGGCAATATCCCTATTGCAGAAATTTAGCTTAGGGGAATGATAAATCGGAATTCTCAAGTGCTCAAATTCTGGCACATAAAAGGGGAAAATTTTGTGGCTGTTCACGAAAGTGTACAAAGTCATATCTTTAATGTACTAGTGTGCTAAGCACCCTTTTGCTGAAGGGGGAAAATTATATTTTGACTAATAACATGAGGGTCCCCATCATTCCCTTTTGCCATGCCCTTGGCAGAGCAAACAAAGCATGGCTAACAAGGAAATCATGTTTTTTGTCACAGGGAAGAAAAGTTGCAGATATGATTGAACATATCTTCCAACAAAGACAAACCATGCAATCGGTTTTATCCACCTTGTCCCCCAAGGATCCCATGAAATCCAAGGTCCAAAATGGATAATGCAGGACAATATCATGGGGGCACATTTTGATTACATAACATTCATAAGTGCTTCTTTCTCTAGCAAAGGTTCCCTTTTCCTCTCATTCAAGCTTTTATTGATGAGTGTGAAAATAGTTTTAATGTGTCTACAGTAACTAAAGAACATAAAAGAGTGTGAAGACCAGTCAATGAAAGATCAAGTAACAAAAAAAGGATACATTGTTAAGTGTCATAGCAGCAATTCTATGTGACAGTTTTGATTGTTCACTCAATAAATCCCAAGGGTCACAAGTACTTCGAAGAAAACGCAAACTTTGATTTGATGAAAGTCATGTTTGAAATGAAAGATTGAGTCACGTAAACTTAAAGTCATTAAAGTTTATGCAAGATGATTTTGAAATGATAAATCTTGACATATGGTGTTTGAAGACATGACACGTTAAATTAAATGAGAATGATTTGAGTTAAGAAATTAATTGACAATTTACTACTAAAACATTTCCTATGTCAATCTTTGAAATTTATGGAATAGAAACTCGGAATTGTCGTAGAAAAATTCGAGCCAGGATGAGGAGTGCTAGAATTACGAGATTTTTCTTTACTTAAATTTTAAACAAGTTTCAGATAATAATTTTGTTATTATTGAAGATTTTATCTGTTATGGTTAAATTTCATATTTATATGATGATAAGTTAGATGTTTTAGGAATTTCAAATTGCCTACTCATAGGTATTTTCACGAATTTGAATAATTATTTTCTGCCACTATTAATCTCTCTATTCTGTGTGTAGAATATTTTTATTTTATCAAATATTCGCAACTGACTCCTCTGTAGTTATTAGAATTGTGTTTTTCACAGTTTCACCATAGTGGACTTTTTCCACTATTAGCAAACATAAGATCCAGAAAACATTCTAGAGGGACAAAACAAAAAGGTAAAATAGAATGACAATCCTGTTAAAATAAAAATAACAAAACATCCCCATACAAATACACACTTTTTCCTTTCAAAATGGAGAGCAGATGTGATGTTTGTCAAGTAAAATTAAAGATTTTAACATTGTACTAAGTTTGTTGATGAAGATTTGGAGCTCTAGCTGAAGATCTAAGTAGTTAGAGCACACCAGGTTGACAATCATATCATCTGAGACATCATTGTGTCTGTACTGTAAAAATGTAAAACCAAGTCATGAGTGTAGAGTGGAAGGAAAATTATCATGTCTCATTCCATATATTATTATGCAACATTTTAATTCCTATGTTGGCTATATCAAAATTTTGAGAACCAAGTGAATCCAAATGCATAAGTTGCCAACCAATGACAATATTTATATCTTCAAGAGTTTTATGCTTTGGTCCATGCATAGGACATGGAAAAGAAACACGCGAGTGACAGAACAATCTGTCACTGCAATAATTTCTAAACAACTAAAAATTGGCCATGAACTTACCACAATCTGACTAAATCCATTTGGCTAATGAGTAGTAAAGCAAAAAACACAGTCCATTTGTCTAGAATTATTAAGATTACCACGTGCCTTGGTATCATTAAAATGAATAGGTGGTCCATTAAATTCTGAAATGTAGCAAAATAATTTTGCAACTTGCCAATACACAGTAAGAACACAAGCATATCAATAATAAAAACACATATTCCAAGATGATGATCTAGCCGCCCAAAAACAAAAACAACCTTGGTATCTCACAATTTTGTTTACTAAGTAAAAAATAACCCTCCATAGATTGTCCATAAATTGATGGTTGCAAGGAACTGTTTATCTACCTCAGTCTATTCAAAGCACTACTATCAAAAGTTGTATTCCTATGCTCCTTAATGAGTATCAAATCTCCAAAATTATCACCTCATGAATGGTAACAAAGATTAAAAAAATTTATAAAAACTAAACCAAATAGAATTGTTTATCAAAAGTAAAATAATGACATATATCATAAGACAAGAGAAACTTGAACTAAATAATAATAATAATAATATAAAATAAATACTTAAATACATAATAAACCAATCTAAAAACCTTAACATGAAATAAATATTTAATGGTTGAAATATACTAGACTGAACAAGAAAACTATATTACAATTGATATTTGTTTGGCAGCCTAACATCAATGGTATAACATTTTATTTTGATATTACACGTTAATTTTATTACATGTTCATACTATACTCATTAGCCACCTTGATGGCTGTTAGCAGTTTTTAACGACAATAATTAATTAATGAAAGAAAAAAAGAGAGAATTGTAGGAACTTAAAAATTACTAAAAACAAATTAGAAGGATAAAAAATATATTAAAATCTGATAATATTGGAAAATAATCCGTGTTTGTGTTGTTCTTACATATATATGGGTTGAAAATATCATAGTCAGCTTAGCTGGGATTAGAAACCAGTCCACTGCAGTGTGACCAGCGTAGCAAAAGTGGGAAATTGCCATGGCAACAGCACGAACACTCGCATCTTCCGTTCTCCATTCCCACACTCTCCCACGCGCGCCATGCCGCTTCCGCTTTCACTTTCGCTTTCCTTCAACTCTCTGCACTCTCACATTTTCCCCTTCCAATTTTCCCGCTAAATCTTCTTCGCGCCTCACCGTCTTCTCCGCCGCATCCGCCGACCACCACCGCAGCACGTCTCAAGACCTCGCCGTCCTTCTCGAAGTCGACGGGTGATTCGATTCCTCATTCCATCAACCTTCTTTCACTACGCTCCACGATTCTCTCTTCCTATTATGCTTCTCAGACTCTTAACCTCTTGCTCTGCTGTTTTAGGGTTATTATGGACTCGCACCGCGTAGGAAATCGTGTTGCCTTCAACAAAGGTTGGACCGATTCTGCTTCCGCCGTTTACGTTGCTGTGATTCTGTGTAACGCGGTGTAACTTTTCTTCCTGTGCCTGCAGCGTTCGAGAGGCTTGGGCTCGATTGCGCCAACTGGACTGAACCTGTCTATTCGGACCTTGCGAAGTGTGTTTGTTTCTGGTTATTTGTTAGATTAGAATGTTCTGTTGCTTATGCGTGCGTGTGTGTGCGGTTGAATTATCTTTGCCATTGCCACACTTTACTTTGGTGTTGAGTAAATTGATGTTTTGAATTCTTTCTTCAAGACTCTTTTGATCGGTAAATGTTGGAGTGTTTTCGCAATTGAGTTCTGGAAGTTATGTCAGTGAGTGTCATCATTGCTTACACACCATTTTCTAATGACTTTCTAGGAGAAGTGCCGGAGATGAAGAAAAGATGGTGTTTCTGTATTTTAATCGCGTAAGTTGTTCGTCTTTTGTCTGTGTTGGGAATGAAAGAAGAGGCATGTTTACCTGTAATATCAGTAGTTTTCTTAGTTGCCGACATTAGTTAAGCCATATTCTGTTGTTGTATCTAATAAGCAGATTGGATGGCCTGCTTCGTTACCCACAAATGAGCAGGGACTATTTGCGAAAAGAGTTTTGCAGCAAAAGGTTTTGTCCTTACACTTGATCTTGGTGAATATTATATTACTGATAATTAGTGTGCTTTTCACTTTGGTGTATGAGGACTGAGGCATATTAAATGAGGTTAGTTAACTAGGAATGTGTTGTTGATCAAAAGATAGAATTAGTCTGAAATTTTCCTGATTTCCGTGAACTTTGCTTTATAAGGAGGAAATATCTGTCACGTCTCTCTAGTTTTAATACTAAACTTTATTAAGACCAGAACATATGTCCTAGTAGAGAAGCCTTTTTGTCTTCCCATTTCGAGCATTTATTGGACCAGTAACTTAACTGCTGTGTTAATACGGAAAATTTACAGCCACAACTAATATGATATTTAAGATACGATATTAGTAATTCTTGAACAATTGAAACCATTTCTTAGCTGCAACAATTAGTGATTAGAAATATCAATATGTGGATCTGCTTCAAAGCTTTTATCTAGTAAATAAGCAACATATGAAGTGGAAGAATGAAGAAATCAATGCAAGCGGATACTTAATCCTGATTTCTGCTATATTATTCTCAACTCAAGCAAGCTTTCTATTATTCTCAACTCAAGCAAGCTTTCTATTATTCTCAACTCAAGCAAGCTTTCCATGAAGAAAGGTGTTTTCTTATGTCAAACTGGTATGGCGGCCAAATAAAGAAAGAAGAAAACAAAGGCAGTCTTGACCACAAGGGAGATTGGCTCCAGAGTTGGGACCATTAATTTGTCTACTGGAACCAAACTCAATGGTTAAACAAAACGTGTTGCATTCCGTGATTAGTTTAACTTAATTTGAAAAGTAAACTGCTCCATGTTTTTTTAGGAGAGAAGTCAAATCAAAGTTGTAATAAATAAATACCTAATATTGAAAACCCTATTGGTATGGGAGACTTTTGATTAGCCATCAACCTCAGTTTTCTTAATTAATTCGGATTTTTTAGGGGAGAACAGCAGATTGAAGGTCTAGATTTTGGATTCTTGTGGATACTTGTATTGAAATTTATGTAGTAATTAATTAGCAACTCGTTTCAAGTAACATTGGAACCTTTGTTTTATTCTTATATTTTATTCTTTTAAATAACTTATTGTAATTATTTTTTTCTGGTACATATAGCCCTAGGTATGCTTTTTGTCATTTTCCCATACAATTTCACAAATGTATAAGCCTCTTAATCCCTTCAAGAAACTTGTAAATTTTCCTTTAGGCTTCTTATTCAATCTTATTATCTAAGAAATGTTTGATGCCGCCATTCAGAAAGGTGACGCTCCTGTCTACTAGCCAATTCGGATAGCTTATTTTGAGAAAAAAAAAAAAACTTCGATCAAAAGATTAATGAGAGATTTTGACAATAATTTTTTCCTACACATTCTATATATTATTCTCTGAATAAGATTCCTTCATCTAGTGAATGTTGTTTGGAGTTCATGGATGCTTTAAATGACAATTATCAGATTCCGAGGATTATATGCTTTTTCGCTGTTTTTAAGAATTATTAGAATAACTTGTCCTCAGTTCTTCTACTCCAAATACAAAAGTAAAAGGGAAGTATAGGTGGGAAAAAGAATTCCAACTGGAGTGGGTGTATCTAATGGTTTGCAAACATGCCACTTTGATATTTATGACCTAAGGAACTCAATTCTATACCCTTGTAAGCTAAACATCCTTCCCCAGATGATTTTTCAGTTTAGTCATATTTTGAAGATTATGAAAATTTGTAGAGAATCCTATTCAACTCTTTATCATATATTGGCAGGAAAAGGCGTTAGAAGAGTTTGTCATGTCAAAAAGTCTACCTTTACGACCTGGTCTTGAACAGTGAGTTATCTCATATTCTTTGAATATGATTGTATGTCTCATTTTGTATTTCATAGATGGGAGCTATCTTTAAAAGAGATCTATAGAGAACAAGATGTACATTGGCTAAGGATAGCAGACTCTTTAAAATGTTTCTATTAAGTTATCATACCTAGTCATTCTTTCACTTTGTAGGTCTGAGCCACTTGGTCATTCAAGTGGATTTTAACCACGCATGTAATTTTGTTGATTTTTCACTGTTCTATTTTTGTGGTTATCATTTTTTTCTTCATGATTTAAACATTAACAGGGATATATCATTTAATTGAAACTTTTGTTCAAGACCCAGGAATAAATAAGGGTTTTTCCCTAGAACTTAATTTGGTTTTCAATAAAATTGATATACCGCCACAGTGACTTAAAGCTATTTGTGCAAGCCACGTGTACATTTCGTGTTTACATTCTTCTTTTTCTTGATAGTAGTTTATCTTCTATTCATTTTTGGAAGGATTTCAGTTTACAAAAGTCCCATACTAAAATGTTTTTCCTTGTTTTCATTGCCTCTTAATATCGAGCTGTACTTTGATTGCGTATATTAATTCTCTTGAAGGTTCAAATGTACCAGGATATTTCATAAATTTAGGAACTTGGATGATGATGGTCTTTAATCTGCTTATTTATATTCCTTAACATATATAGTAATGTCTCCATTGACAGATTTATTGATGATGCATATAATGAAGGAATTCCAGTGGTAATACTAACGGCATACAGTAAAAGTGGTGACAGTATTGCTGGGTAAGTTTGTTTAGCTCCAAAATTTTGCATGGTACTATGATACTAAGCAGGATAATATTATGATTATGAATGGAATTTGATTTTGTGGTCTTGAGATGTTATTGATCACTGAGACGCTCAGCTTACTGATTTGCTTACAAAGTTTCTTTAGGTCTTGTAAGGGGGTGGGGTGAGGTGTGCTTGGTTATTTTTATTTGGCACTAATTTACATTTCAGTTTTATGCTCGAGCTTTAACGTTAAGAACACTATTAGGTCTTCCTGGATAATGTGAGCATACTAATGTTTCCTTCCTTTTGCCTTGTGCTTATTGAACTTTTAGGTCCATAATGGAAAAGCTTGGTGAAGATCGAAGCATAAAGGTCATTATTGTAGGGAATAAGGAGGTTGATCAAAGTTTATATGGACAACTAGCCTCGGGAAAGGTAATTGCTTTTGATATGGATGAAGAGCTTGCCAAGGAAGCCAAGAGAGCTGGTATTACTTCAGTCATTGATTATGTATGTGCCCCCCTGCAAGCATTTTCAGTACGCAATGTTCTTTGCTAAGGGACTTTCAACTTATGCCATTTTTGCTAGTTTCTGCTGAAAGACAAAAACTAGCTAAGGAGGTAGCATCCATGCTAAAACTGAGCGTTGAGATTGATACCAGCTCATCTGAAAGGTTAGTTCATTTGTCTCCAGTAATTTTCACCGAAAATAAATGGAATATCTTGGTTCTTTTGTTTCACTTACCGTAGGGATCTATACTCGCTGGATAAAAACACTTGTATGACTCAGCTTTGTAGTTATTAAGGAAACAATGGTTGACGTATGTTTGGAGAGGGTAAGGAAAGCAAGAAAAAAAAACAGGAAAGAGTGTGAGAAGGGATGGGAAGAGAAGTGGGTGTTATTAAAGTGGTGTTTTTTGTTAGTAATCGTTCAAAATTGGGGGAACTTCCTAACAGGAGGGAACTTTGCTCAAAAGTTGCCCTTCCCCTGCTTTATTTTCCATCGAAATATTTCCTAAGGTGTCTTGTAGAGAGAGGAAAAGTGCAGGTTTATGTTATGCAAAAAAGGAATTTAAAGTCTTTCCACTACCTGTAGAAATCTTCCACAAAAGGACAAGTTTTTTCTGTTTGCAAAAATTGAAAATTAGAGTCAAAATAAAGTTTTATATCTAACTTGTAGACATTTAGTCTAATTATTATACAAAAGTTGGAGTGAATTAGAATATGATAGTAAGCCCTTGTACTATCCCATTTTTAGGTGTACTGGATGACCTATTAGATATTATCATCATTCTAATGCTATTTCCATTCTTTTTTTATCTTCAAGATAAATTAGATAATATTAGGTTATGTATGCATATACATATATAACAATATTACTATTTTATTAAAATTACATAATTAATTTTAAAATTATTTTTTGATATATTTTTAAAAATATTATACATTATTCCTTTTTCGACCTCTATACATGATTTAACTTTTTAAATAGTGAAGGTATATAAAAATTAGCTAACAGATCAATTGCACTAATTGCATTTTATTATTAATTTATTTATGATATATAATGATGATATTAATATTACCAAATTTTAACTTCAAATGCAAAACTCGTATTTGTGAATTTATCTTTAAAGTAATTTTTCAAAAGCTAAAAATCGTCAGGCCAAATATTTACATATTAAAACTCTAGATGTTGGGGTTTTGTTCATTCAAAAATGCTTTTGTTTTCAAGAGCTTCCCTAAAATTATATTTGGCATGGCTCTCCTTTTAAAGATGGGTAAAATAAACGCTGCATTAAATGCTACCGAAAGGCATTGAAACTGAAAATCTGAAGGTTAGAAAGTGTTCTTTCAGATTTATGTAATCATTTGTGTCAACTTCTTTTTACCTTTGTGTTTGATTTCCTCCTGCATTCATGATTTTTTATGCCATCTAGAATTTGTATGTTCATTAGAAAAATTGTTCTTCCTTAAACTATAATAGATTTGTGCGTATATTGAGTTATATTTTTCTGTTAATTCAATGCGATTCTGAAACAGTATATTTTTGCCAGTGCTGGAACTGTGGAACATGAGTTGATGAACACAAATTATCATTTGACAACGCAATCTATCAATTGTCCAATTAATGACTGATTTGGATTTTAGTTGCATAGTTAAATATTATGTCAATTTTCATTAATTTGTTGATTGGTCTGTCCAGTCTAGCTAAGATTGTGGCTGCACTACGCGCGGGAGCAGAATATGCAGGGTTACCCGTCTCCAATTGTGTCCTTGTTGCTGGAAGCCAATCTGGTGTATCTGGCGCTACACAGGTGGGCATGCCCTGTGTTGTTTTACGAAGCAGGTGATTTCCTCTTGGAAGTTTATCAAACATTTAATGGAGGAGTTTACACAATTGCACCATTGCATGCTTTCATCGGAAGTTCCTTTCTATCAATAGAATTGTAATTGTTTTTAAGTTGGTGTATTCAATAACTGTTTCTGATATTTTATTGTTTGCTGCAGTTTGACATCTCGAGCTGAGTTTCCATTAGCAAACGCTACAGTGGATGGATTTGGAGGTCCAGATCTAACAATTTCAAAATTACGTAATCTACGCCCGAATAACAATCAAAGGACTGAATGGTAATTTTCTCAACTTCAAATTCATATTTTCAAAGAGAAAGTGTTCTATTACATGAATCAAAATTGTGACGACCCTAGAGAGTGTTCCATCATTTTTTGATGTGCAGATATCTATACTTCCCAAGAAATTAGCAATAAACACAACATAATCACGCTTGCTCGGGATTTCAAGCATTTTTTTGCGGGCAAGCAACGGGAGTTTGAGATAGGTAACTTCAGGAAATATGTTTGCTGGTCTGATAATTTCATGTTTCAATTCCGCAAATTTAGGAATAGAGCAAATACACTGAAATATGTGGTTTTGCTTTCTCTTCTGATTTAGGATTGGCTGTGGAGAAGCTCCTATTGCTGTTACTGGGTAAATATAATTGTAATACGTCTGATGTAAGATTTTTATCCGAATGGAACTCAGATCTTTGTTCGCAATATGTTATTCTTTGTGTTAGTGGTGGTTGAGTCGTTTCTGCTTTTGATTTCTGTTTAATTTATTTGTTAAATGTATTTATTTTTAATCTCTTATTAAATATTTTAAAAATATACTATTTTGAAATGAACAAAATTTTCTCGAATATAATTTGGAATCAATCTTGCAATTAAATTATTCTACAAAAATTCAGTATTTTAAGTCTTTTATCTCTATGAATAAGTGGGTTCTTATAATTAATTCTTTTTATATGCAATTATCGTTTGAATTCATTGTTGAATTGCATTAACCATTAATTAATTTACATCTTCACTATTTTATCATTATCTAATTTTACTTTTTTTTTTGCATTAGATCTCTCATCTTAAATATATAAGTTACAAGTAATTTAGTTTTCTCATTATATATTTGTTGTGTACGAATAATTTAATTATATTTTTTTTTATTTTTATATATTTTTATTTCAATTGAAGAATGCTGCTATAGACTTCGTGCTATATAAATTTCAAATTACTAAGCCAGATGTATAAGTTTCAAAAAATAAATAATTTTTTTTATAAAAAAACTTTGATAATAATTTTGACTTCGAGAAATTTAAAAATATTGCATATTCTCTTATGACTGATCTCTTTGAATATATATATATATATATATATATATATATATATATATATATATATATATATATATATATATATATATATATATTTTT
>Ga0099824_1008829_pt1 | contig 12686 bp, 3 predicted proteins | sample SiratrowhiteBW_FD_76837 | JGI IMG/M metagenome (GOLD analysis project Ga0099824, IMG submission 76837) | Root nodule microbial communities of legume samples collected from California, USA - Siratro white BW | ecosystem: Host-associated > Plants > Roots > Nodule | place: USA: California... | reverse complement strand
TATATATATATATATATATATATATATATTAATAGGCCTATATAAAAAAAAAATAATATATGAAATAAAAGAGAAAAAAAAAAAAAAATAAAAAAAAAAAAATAGAATATTATTTATATATTAAAAAAATATATATATATTAATATATATATATATATATATATATATATATATATATATATATATATAAATTATCCATAAAAATTTAAAATTAAAAAATATTACAATTACTTTATTTTTATAAGGACTTACAGTTACAAAATAAATAAGGGTAAAAATATATTCAAAATATATATACACCAAAGAAGTGTCAGTTAATTTTTATTTTATTTTTTACATTTTAAGAACAATTATAAAAAGTAAACATTTTCCCCAAGATATGGTGGAATGTCCATGTCTGTGTTTAGTGTAATTGCTAAACTTTTGATAGGGACAGTGACACTCTTCCTTCCAGTTAAGTTTTTATTCATTTCTATTTTAATTTTGCCGCGTCACTTGTGTAAAAGACCAGATGAAAAAAATATCTTTTCCGAAAAACATATTTTGTTTTATTCAGAATTATGCAAATGATATTTATGCCACATAATTTCATTTTAAATTTTTCATTGTTGCTTTGAATTATCATGTAAAGAAGTGTCTAATCTTATTGCGAAATGTATTTAATATTCTTTTGAATTGTGTATTTTAGAAAATTTATGGTTTTATAGTTCATTATTCGGAATATGTAATTTATTTATTTTTAATATTTTCTAATAGTATTTTTTAAAGTGAAAAAATATATTTTAATAGGATATTTTTGTTCATCAAATATGCTTGCACTGCATGGACAAAAGTAGGGGTATTGGGAGCAAAAGCCCAGAACAGAGCACGAGCATTTCATTGGGCCTTAACAGGCCCAGATCTAGTGGACTGTGCATACATATTGATGGGCAAATACTTCCTGCACCCTAACATTTCTGAACCTGCACCCATCAGCTGAATGAAATGAATAAAATGTTCTTATGTATTTATAATTAAGAAGTTTCTAGATTTAGAATTCCAAAATATGTTTAGAGATTTAGAATTTTGGAACCTGTTTTTAAAATAGGTATTCTGAAATAGACTTTCTAGAATAGGCTTTAAGAAACTTATTTCGATGAAAGTGATTCTAGAATGCCTTTTTCATATAAATATTTATTTTTATTATAAATAAACTTGTTTACATAAACTATTATTTCCACATAGATATTAATTTTTATTATAAATAATAAAAACATTTTTGTGAGATATGAAAATTAGTATAAACTATTGAATCTTTGAAAAATGTTAGATGTGTCGCATAATACTAACCTCACGCACATCTATATATATTAACATTTTAGATATTTTATGTAAATCAATATTTTCCATTAATTTTATGCATAAATTCACGATTTAATTTTATATTTTGGTTTTAACATTTAAGAAAAAAAATCTGGTTTTGATCTACTTTATTGAGTACCTCAAATTAAAAAAAAAAATTTTAATATATAGATACTGAATTTGAGGAATTAATTAATTTTTTTAAATATATCTTTAATCTCTTAAATTTGATATTTAGGAATTAAAATAATATATTACATTAAATTATTGAAATAATTTTTATTTGGAAAATATAAGTAGATTCATCATACTAAAATTGATTCCCTAATTTATTTTACTGGTTCTATCCCTGCTTCTAAAGCACATAATATTTTCTAACATTTAAATAAACCTCATAACATCATCATACTTGAGTGACTAATGGTGGTGTTAGAAAAAGAAAGTTAAAAATAACTGTCAACTGAAATTAAAAGACGCATACAATAATATTTCAACGCAATGTCTTTATTCTGTCTTTTCTTGCTTGCTTTCTTCTTTCAATTGTAGCTTGGAGCACGCAAAGAAAAGGGAGGTTCAAAAAGAAAAAGATCTTCCAAAAGGAGGTTTAGATATACTAATTTATATTATTTGTGAACTGTTTTGTTTGATTTATTTTGAATAATTATGGGTTTATAAATGTAGGTCAATTTGCATATTAATAAAATTTAAAAAAAATAACTTTTTTATTTTAAGTTTAAATTTCCAAAACAAAAAACAAGTATTTACTCTTTTAACACTAAAAATTAAAAGTTAAATTTTTATTTACATATTATGTGAAATATTATACTAAAGAAATATTAATAAGTTAATGAATAAAAATATTCATATATATATATATATATATATATATATATACCATATAAATAATTATATACAATGATAAAAGAATAGAGAAAACTTATACGGGTTATGCGAGATAGAATAAGTTAAATCGGATAATGTTACTTTAATTTTTTAATTTCTACAAACTAAAATGTTCAACTCGTCTAATATTTTTGTTAGAAACTACTTGTATAACTTAATCACGTTATCTTCCTAATTAGATATAAAACAAAAAGTTATATCTGCATTAATGGAATTATAAAAAAGATAAATTGAAATGTGACACATAATTTTTTATTGTGTTGATAAAATGAAATATTTTATATAGATATAATTGATCATGTTCTTAATCAATTATGAATTTTAATAATTTATGTTTTTTCACTTTTTCTTCATCTATTTATTTGTTTTTTCTATCAAAGGAAACACTAATACAAAAGTAGTACTTTTGTAAAGACAAAAGAGACGCAAAGAGCCCAACCTTATCCATTAAATTAAACGTAAATTAATTATAACCACTCACAATTACTTTTTGGTCAATACATTACACCCATGTCAACGTCACATCCTTAGTGTTGGATGCAAACCCAAATATAATGCCTCTCAAATTATTGCACCCCAAAAGAAAAGAAAAATCTCAAATAATGGATCACTTAATAGAGGGATTTTTTATATATTTTAATGGGGGAATATGGATAATTAGAGTACATAAATTTTATTTTTGTTAATATTGATGAAATATAACATTAAGAAAGTTTTTTTTTTCTCAAAAACACAAGATATAGAGAGAAATTTGTTATAGTACAATTATATGTTAGTTAAATTAATTAACAATGAAAACCTATTAGTGTAGCATAAGAATTAAAGCATATTAAGAGTTTAACAAGATAAGCATGGTTGGAGAAAATTATTACTTAAAGAAACCAATTCTACATCATAATTTTCATTTAAAATAATAAAAACAAAAGTTTCAATTTGATTGCTTTTTATTTGATAAGAGATTCTATTTGGTATCTTTGCCTCTTGGGTCGGAAAAGTAAAAGAGAATCCAAGTTTCTTCATATTTAGATTGTTTCACGATTTGACATAACGACCAATGGCTGCAAAATATAAACATCTCTTAAGTGAGAAGAATGTGTAATTAACACTTCTGGTTCTTCGAAAAATTAAAATTATGTATTTTTTGGTATTTTATTTTTAATCCATTTACTTCATCTTGGTCAAAGTAGTTCTTGGACAATCAACCAATTCTTCTTATTTTAGGAGATTAATAACTATTTATCACAATGATATTTCCATAGTTCTTGAAAATCAATTATATTATCACCATTTTAATTTTTATTTTAAGATATTGGATTAATGAACATATAATAAATTTTAAATAAAAAACATATATTTTATCATGACTATGATTCACATTTTTATTATAAAAGAAAGTCGATGTCTATTCTTTACTTTTTCTATTATCAACTTAATTAAGCGTTGATTGTTTGAAGTGTTTCTAAATGTAACCTTACTTAAATAATAATATTAATTAACATAATTAAAATATTGTAAGTATAAGTTGAATTTTTAAATAAAATTAAATTTATTTCCATTTTCTTACTTTAAATATTTTTTATCCCAGCATTCTGTAATTGTATGATTGATAAAGAATGTGAAATAGTTTTCGATGTTTAAAAAAGAAAATTGCGGAAAATTATAAATTTGGAAAATATTACATGATATGAAATTGGATTTTCAGAGTAAGAAATTATAGTTTTTTTTCATTTCGGTAAATTTTAATGGTTAAGCTGATAAGTTTTGAACAAAAATAAAAATTAGTGTTTTGCTTGGCTGCACACCATAATAGGTTTTTCTCACCCAGTACACATTTTAATGTAACATCTATGGTTGATATTAATTGAAATACGCACTTCAATTATTTAACATCAATTTATCACAATTAGAGTATTCAATTTTACAGAAACAATCTTCGAAAACAATTTAATCGGTATATATGAAAAGTTTAGATAAAAGTGATAACGGAGGCTTCTTAAGAGAAAAAAAAGATAAATTATTTTGCCTAATTAAAAAATCAAAAAAATAAGTAAAACTAAATTGAAGTAATAAAATAAAATTGAGTACAAAATTTAGCAGTTCTTAATTTTTTTAATAAAGTAAAAAGTTTCATGTTCGAACAAATAAATACGTGTAGTAGTTAGTCGTGCACACATTAAACTATACAAAATCAAAACTTTGAAGGTTATTGGTAACCTTAAACCAATTCTTAATTAATTGAAGTAACACTTCTTTGTCTTACCTATGTGATGAACCAAAAGCAGCATAGCTTTTTTTTTTTTCGATGGACTACTTTTTATACAAGTAATGGACAAATCAATGCACTAAGTTTGGTTTATCCCACTAAGTAACTCTCCATTATCATTAAGATTAGTAAAAGAATGTTTCTACTAAAAAATTATTAAAAATAAAACATAAGTTTATCTAATACCGTTGAAAAATTTAATCTGAATTTCGAGTCTATTTTATTTCAAATAATGTGTCTAAAATGGTAGAAAAGTTATAACATTGACAAAATCAAAATACGTGATTTTTATAAGTTCTCAAGGTAAAACTTTCCAAAATACTTTCGCTATACACACATGTGTCAAAATGGAATATAATTGATGTCCAATTATGAATTTGATCGTGACATTAAGCCTTAAAATAAAAAAATAATTAAATATGAAAATGCCATGTGTCAAAGGCTAGCTCCAAATCAAAGATATTAAAATTAACTCCAAGAAAAGGTTAAAATATTTTTCATAGCTAAAGGCAAAAAACTTAAGTTTAGCCAATTAATGCAATGTAGAAAGGAAAAGAGAGATAACCCTTTGGTGCTTGAAAGGGACTGCTCTTTACTCCAATCATAGAGCACCACTATATTAAAATTATTCATTTTTCCCACTAGTGCTTCTTTTTTTTCTGTTTTCTTTTCGTTAAAATTTTAACTACCCTTTCTTCATGCTCACTTTAATAAAATTTAACAAAAAAAAAAAGTAATACATTTTTTGTTCTTATTTGTATTAGTTAGTGGTATATAGGTTAATACATTTATATGGAGAACCATCTTAAATTTCTCTACCAAACGTTTCCTTTCTTCATTTTTCATTTCATAAGAGAAAAAAAAAATGGAAAGTTTTATTGAGAGACAAAAAAAAATGTTAACTACAAAGAGAAGCACAAACACAACACTTTTTTTTGTTTCGTGCGACTATTTTCTTTTTGTTACTTACTACTATCAACAATAATGATAATATAACAAAACCAAACATTTCACATCATGATAAAGGATGATATTTATTTATTTTTTACTATAAACATATGAAAAATAAAAATAAAAACTAGGTGACCAAAAGACAAAGTTACGTACGTGCTGAATTAAAATCTCTCCATCTTAAACTTTGATCTAAGCACTAAGTCACAACTTAAACATAATTGTGTCTTTAACTAACCATAGGTGTGTCTTTAACTAACCAATAACTCTCACCATGAAACCTTTTTTTTTTCACTTGACAAAAGCCTGTGAAAAAACATGAAGAAGGTGATGTGACAAAAAGAGATGGTTATGATGAGTTGCGTGTCAAATTAAATAACTTGTATTGGTAAAAACAAACATCATGTCCATATGATAACAAAGAGAAATTACCATGGTCCCAATCCATCATTTCTTTTGATCTCGACATATTTCTAGTGACACATATGATCAAACTTTTAATTTTGTTTTGAAGTTAAAATGTTTTCAAAAACACAACAAAGGTGCCCTATCGATGGAGAATTTTAGAACACTATGAGATATGAGGCTCACTAATTGTTTATTTTAGATAATAGTATAAGGTAACAATTCATCTATCGATCATTTGAGACAATAATATAACTTACTAGCCGCCGGAACATAATGTATTATAAAATTGATTGGTTGATTAAATTACATTTACATCTTGAAAGATTGTTGGCCGACTGTTATGTATTTTTACATATTGACCGATATTTACGTATTTTCGATGGATAATGGAAATTTTTTCTCTGACATGTCACTAATAAAAAACACATGCTCATAATCAACCAAAATATGTAATAGAACACAGTTCAAAACCCTTAGTAAATTCAACTTTTGACCTAATCATCTAAAACTTATTTAAGATAAATATCTATAAATAGGATTAAAATCTCATAAACATAAGATACTTTTACTCTGATCCAAAATATCCTACAATACTTTAAAGAAAGAGATAATCAAATCTAAATTGAAGAATTTTACATATACTCGTTAATTAAAACAGATTAACCAGCCGCGCAATAACAACACATAAATAGAAAAAGTCTATGCATAATTTTTAAATTAATTAATTTCATTTTTTCTTCTTATTTCTTATAAATATAAACAAGTTTTACACTAATAATATCAGTTTTACCTTAAATCTATTGTCTCTTTTTATAAAGAATTTGTTAACTTTTTAAGATAATCACGTAAAATTTCTGATTACTCAACAATTATATATATATATATTACAAAACCAGTATATATATGCATTAAACTCGTGTTTATCTAAACAAGACGAACATGTATATATGACAGAAAGATGAAGATGGATACATAGTATGTTCCGAACTATACGATGTAGTTTGAGGACAAGAAAGGGTAAAAGGTATCATCTTCCCCAGAAGTTAGAATGGTAGGGTGATTCAATGGCAGCCATTTTCTGCTGCAAGTTGAGGTCCTTGTAGAACCTCTTGATGAACTCCTCAGCCGCCACGTCAACCTGGTTGTCCTCTTCCTCCTCCTTCAGAGGGAAGGGAGAGTCCGAGATTCTCACTTTCCTCCCAATCGGACTCTTCACCAGAGGAGAACCCTCCACCTGGTTATTGCTGTTCAGAAGCTCCAGCACTTTCTGAACGCTCGCAACGTCGTCGTAGTGGGGGAACCGGGTTCGGTGTTTGCTGCGTTTGATGACGTGGAAGGGGAAGGTGGCGGCGGGGCTGTTGCTGCAGCTGAACTCGTAGTCACGGTGGGGGTGAACGGCGTCGTGGTGGTGGCGCTGGAGGTGGAGGATGGCTTTGGCGGCGGCGAGTTTGCCGCTGTTGAAGTTGAAGTCAACGGCGTGTTTGCTCTTGGCTATGCCTTTTCTCAATATCAGGAACACGATGCGTACTACGTTCCAGAGCTTCCTCGCCGCCGCCGCCTTTGGGCCTGGGCTTGGGCCTGGGCTTGGTTGGATTTTCATTGTTTGAGGGTGGTGAGTGGTGATTGGTGAGTGAATGGGACTACCTTGTTGTTATGTGTTGGAAGATATGAAAATGAATTTGTTGTGGAACGAGAGGTGTGGGCTATTTAAGGGCCGTGTTTGGGATATTATAATATAAAACCTCTAAAGTTCCACTTTCACCACTTCAAACTTTAAATACGATTTTTCACTCGATTCCACGTCACGTTGCTTCATGAAAGTTTTAATCTTTTGGCAAATCATTTATTTTTCAAGCTTATGTGTTTATTCATAACTGTATTGAAAGTAAGTTTACTAGAAAAATAAGATTAAAAAAATAAGGGTTGGAAAAATAAAGCTAAAATTAATTGAGCCAAAAGCGCGTTTGAGAAGCAGATGAGTGATTGGGATGGTTGTTATTATATTGTTTGTTTGGATGTTTGTGCTTTAGATGGAAGTTGGATTGGAATTTACTAGAAGGTCTCCGTTATGGAAACTAATAATTAATAATAATACGATAACGGTTACCGGTTTGACGTAGAGATTAAGTTTGTCATGACATAACAACGTAACGTCAATTAATTTTCAGACACGTACCATAGAAATGAATAATTGCGTTATTGAGTTATTTTTATCTGAGTTCATAAAACATTGATGAATAATAACAACAAAATATTATTATGATCATTAATATTATCATATTATAATAGTTTCACAAAGAACACTTGTTGTAAGGCACGTACAACGAGGAATAAAAAACTAGTTATAATTGTATGTTTAACATTAATTACAAAATCAATGATTAACTTTTTAAGATGATCCTCTTATAACTAGCATTACATAGGTTGCTAAACAATATTTTTATCTTAGTGGCACTTCTCATCCTTTATTTGAAAAAAAAAATCATGTCTCTTCTCTCTTAGTTAAAATTGTAAATTTGTATTTGTATTGTTGGAATAAATTTTCAATGAAATAATTTTACCGTAAGTTCTCATATATTTTTGAGTTTCTCACAATAATGTTGAGTTGGAAATTATTTATTTGATTTTTTATATAAATGTAAGATGTGTAAACTAGCTAACAAAAATTGTATTAACAAATTAAAAAAAAATATCATAAATTTTAAAAAATGTATTTATGATTAAAATAATTTTAAATTTGTATAAATGCCATTTCAATTTTACCTCGTTATATTTCTTTCTGGTGACATATTTATCATTATGTAAGTGGTATACTAAATAAAATACTAATAAAATATATTATTACATTTTTTTGAGAGATTTTTTATTTAGAGTTATCAGAGTGGATTTACGAGTCAATTTGGTGTACCACCCGTTCAAGTTAAATTAGGTTAAAAAAATTACAAATTTTCATATAGGCCAAAATCAAACTCGATTTATTAAGAACGTCACTCACCTGACTTAGACCCGTAATGAACTAGGCTAGTTCACCAACTCATAATGTTAGATAGTAATTTATATTTTTATGATTTTGGTTTGGATTTAGAGTATAAAACGATTTTATATTGTATTTACCTATTTGAATTTTGAGTTTTAAGAGGAATATGTTGAATTGAATTTTAATATTAATTAAATTTCATTTAGATTTTATTTAGAATTATTATTAGTGTTTGTTTTTGGTATACATATTAATATGATATTTATAATTATATATTACATGCATATCATAATTATTTTCCCATGATTATTTTAGTAATTTGGATTTTAATTTCAGTATTAAAAAAATATATTAAAGATGAAAACTAAAGAGTTGTAATTTGTTAAAAAAATTAGATACATCATCATCATTAATGTAATGAATTAATCAGGCTTGACTCGTTTTTTTAAACTAACTATTAAGTGGGTTAAATTATAAGTTAATCTACTAAATAACCAAGTGGAATGTATTAGGTCATTTTGTAAGTTTAGTATTATCTACAATACTATCCAAATTAAATCTTAGAGTTACTAGACACATTAAAATATGAATCTAATCATAAAAAAATATTTCAATTATATTTAAAAATCAATATATCTTCATGGCAACTTTTTCAGCCATATTTCTAAAGACATTAATCACATTTTGTATAAACATAACTAATTTTGCTTGCATTCTATTACTTGAAGAGTGAATTCAAGCGCCGAACATGTTATTATTTATTATGTAAAAATGAATCAATTTATCCTTCCAAACTCAAATATAATTATAGAGTGCGGATTAATTTATAATATATAATTACTTGTTAATTTATGCTAGTTGAGACATTCTCGTCTATAAGTAAGTCCACCTAACACTTGTTGATCAAAATTAGAATAAATTGATCAAAGTCTTTATTCATTCTTAATCACCGTAAGCACTGACAAAATAAATATATGACAATCAGGCTCAAATACTCTTAGTAAAATATAGTAATAAAATACTTATAATAATTTGAGCCATGGGTCTAAACCAACCAAGATCCATCCAAAATCTTATAAATAGAAAAATGGATTCAAATCAAGATCCATTCAAAATCTTATAAATAGGAAGATGAATTCAAGATATAAGAATCAGTTACTCTAATCTTATTCATCCTACATTACTCAGACTTTAGTAACGTAACTTTCCTAACATGAAGTTCGGAATATTTGCTAACTCTTCTCAAAACTGTGAATAGTGGAATAAGCATGGGAGATGAGTGACTGAAACTTATAAACTGTTGGAGATAACCGAACACCGTTAATTGTTAGGACAAACCGGTTTTGTAATAACGTAATTCTTTGCTTCATTCAGGATATTTTCTAACGAAAGAAGTTGATATAATGATGTTTGTGATCTTGGGCACTATGTTACACCAAATGACAGCTCTACTAATAAGGATCCAAATAAAACTTTCTACTGTCCCTGCTCAACCACCAACACCAGGACCATTTTTTTCTTCCCTTTTCCAAATTGCAAGTGCTGTTTTATCGTTTATGTACACATTCAATGGCTACCCTTTTGATCCATCAACATTCTGGTCCCAATTGGTTAAACTCCACACATCTAAGAGATAAAAAAAAAGTACACACTTTCAAGACAACACATGAATATATGGCTTTCTGTTTTCTAGGGTTCTTGAAAATGGCTAATCTATTGTAATTATAATGCATTATGCACATTTAGACACAATGATAAGTAACAAAGTAGGTTTTTTTCTCTCCTATTATTATGATATGTATTAATATTTGTTAAAAAAAATTTACTTTTAATTGTGTTAACCAATGTTTGTTTAATGCTGACTAGCATTTTCCTTACGGTTAACTTCTCTATATAGAGTCCATTTTCTTGCTATTGCTCAAAACAATAGATTGTATGGATGAGAATTAAGGAGGTGGTGAAAGAAGAAAAAGAATGAAAAGAAAATTTCCTTTATGGAAAGTTTTGAAAACTTAAAGAGAAAGAGACACACACATGTAACCATCATGAGATAGAAAATTAGTGAAAGATCATTGCTTAATTCTCTATTTAATCGACTAATTAAACCTGACAAATGTCAAACACACGTGATAACACGTTAAAATTAATCAGATATTTTGTCGTAAATCATGGGTGGTCCAGCTTAAAGATATACATTGGGCAGTAATAATTGGAAGCTCTTGCTTTTAATTGTAATGCATTTGCTTTTTAGAACTTTTTTTTTCTGAATAGAATTGTTAGGATACTTTACACTTAAGTTTTTTCATGGTGGTCTCAGTTTTTAATTTTTGGGTAATTTGTATTTGCTTGCCATTTGGCTTCTCATTCAACTGCCACGAAAAATATTGGTGCTTATCTGCATAAAGATTGTAACATTTTTATTTTATAATTATAAATATTGAAAGTGTATGCGTGGAGTGTGGTCCTACATAGATTAAATCTAATTAAAAAATAAATGAATTGGGTTGCTCCAAATAATTGTTGTTAATAATTTATCTAGTTCCTATTTGTTAGATTATTTAGATTTTGAAAATAAATTTATGTTTCTACTGAAAACTTTCTTCCTGCTACTTTTTTCCATTGGAGTAATTATAGGAAATTAACTTGCCAAGAGAAACTAAATTTATTATTTAATTACATGAATTATAACATCATTTTTTTTCACAGCCATTATCAAGTAATATTAATTTTTTTTAGGTGTTGGAATTTTTGAACTTGAAGTTTCTCTATTACTAAGCTGATATTAGTGATTTATCAAGTAATATGTAATTAATAAGCATACCTAAGGTTTTCATAACACTTTTTCAGTTTGAAATAAAGAATGCAAAGTTACAAATGAAAAAATATAACGAAATATATAAAAAGCCAACAGACAAAAGCTTCTTAATCATTTTCAATATTAAAACTGTTCAATCACTGAAAAGATGAGTGCAAAACAATATTATATATGAATAATGATTAACAATTAACAAATGTAAGGACGTAATTAATTAGAATGTCGTTATCAAGAGTAAAATGTTAAATCTTGTGGTTTTGAACTCAAGTGCGTTAAAATTATTTTAGTATCTAGAAATTTTCTCACAGTTTTACTTTTAAAAAGTATTTCAGATTTAAAAAAAGTGTGTCTATCGTCCTAGTTCATAAAACATATATTTTAGAAACAAAGTTGTGATTTAGTGTAAAGAGTAAGTATACTTTTTAAATTTTCTTCATAATTTTTATTACGTTTTTAACTAATCATATTAAACTGTTATGAGTATTTAAACATTTAAAACCGTAAATATATATATATATATATATATATATATATATATATATATATATATATATATATATATATATTCAAGACTGTGTAATATTGAAGGCATATAAATTTAAAAAAAAAATCTCTTAATAACATTTTTTCCATTTACCAGTTATGAGAATATAATTTTGATAGGGATAATAAAATGGATTGGATTATATTTTCAATTTGTCAGTTCTTTCAAGATCGGACTCGTCAATGTTTTTTTTTTAATTAAAAGTTAAAATAAAAATAATATAAAAAATAACATTTTTATATTATATTATTTAAAAGATGTCAATATATAACATTATAAATAATTAATCATTATAAATTAAATTTCAGTTATTAATATAATAAAATAATTTAACATACAAAAGTAATAATTTTTTTAGTTCATAAAAAATAAAAAAAAAATATTATATAAATATATTTTTTTTATATATATATATATACTATATAATACACACTTTTATATATATATATATATATATATATATATATATATATATATATATATA